>OGCO01001001.1_pt1 | contig 45657 bp, 39 predicted proteins | sample 1570171 | NCBI WGS metagenome assembly OGCO01 (sample SAMEA4370583, study PRJEB24528) | human gut metagenome
ATTCCCAAGGAGATCAGAAGAACCATGCGTATCCGCGAGGGCGACCCCCTAGAGATCTACACCAGCCCCGACGGGGAGGTCATTTTCAAGAAGTACTCCCCGGTCGGGGAGATATCCTGCACGGCGTCGCAGTACGCCGACGTGCTGTCGAAGGTGGGTGGCTGTCCCGCCGTTATCTGCGACCGCGACCACGTTATCGCCGTATCCGGAATGGCGAAGAAGGAGGTCATCGAGCGCCGCGTTTCAGGCTCCCTGGAGGACCTCATCGAGCAGCGCAAGAGCCATGTCTACCGCTCCCGCGAGGATCAGCGGCTCAACCCCATCGAGGGTATCGACCGCTACGCGATAGCCGCCGCGCCTATACTCTCGCAGGGCGACGTCAACGGAGCCGTTATCATGCTCTCCGGCGACGACAACGAATTCGCAACGAACGAGCAGAGTGCGCTCGTCCAGGCTGCCGCAATGTACTTCGGCAAGCAGATGGAGGAATAAAAATACGGGAGGGTCAGCGCCCTCCCGCGAGACCGTCGAAAAACTCTGCGCCGTATACTTCCGAAACAGTCCACCGGACTGTTTCGGAGGAAAGGCTCAACAAAGACAACGTGTTGCATGTGGGGGAAAACTCTTGTTTTCCCCCACACCCCTTTAGCGCTTTTGGACGTTTTGACTGCGCACCGGCGCGCAGAGTTACCGTGCTCCGCACGGAGTTACCGCACTTCGTGCGGAGGTTTCGCCTGACGGCGACGAGGGCGCTGCCCTCGACTCGCAAGGGGGACGCGTCCCCCTTGACTCCCGATTAGGGGTTGCAGTAAGCGGAACACTCGCCGCTAAATTATAGTTTCCCCCAGCAACATAATAAACCCAAATTCTCAGTTTCTCTCCGAGACCATGACCATATCTCACACAAAAACAAGGCTGCCTTTCGGCAGCCTTGAAATGTATTGAGAAAGTCAATTACTTTCTGGTGGTCTTCTTAGCAGTGGGCTTCTTAGCGGAAGCCTTGGGAGCAGCCTTCTTATCGGAAGCCTTTGCAGCAGCGCCTGTGCCGGAAGCTACGTCGATATCGTCAGTCCAGCTATAGAGCTTACGCAGCTCAGCGCCGACCTTCTCAAGCTGATGCTCGCTCTCGATGCGGCGGCAAGCGTTGAAGTGGCTTCTGCCCATCTTGTTCTCGGTGATCCAGTTGCGCGCGAATGTACCGTCCTGAATCTCGTGAAGAACCTTCTTCATTTCCTTCTTGGTATCCTCGGTGATGATTCTCTTGCCGATCTCGTAGTCGCCGTACTCAGCGGTGTCGGAGATGGAGTATCTCATCATCTTGAAGCCGCCCTTATAGATCAGGTCAACGATCAGCTTCATCTCGTGAATGCACTCGAAGTATGCGTTCTGGGGATCATAACCAGCCTCAACCAGGGTCTCGAAACCAGCCTTCATCAGGGCAGTTACACCGCCGCAGAGTACGCACTGCTCACCGAACAGGTCGGTCTCAGTCTCGCACTGGAATGTGGTGTCAAGAACACCGGCTCTGGAGCCGCCGATACCAGCAGCATATGCAAGACCGATGTCGTGAGCTCTGCCGGAAGCGTCCTGATATACTGCGATAAGGCAGGGAACGCCTCTGCCGATCTGGTACTCGGAACGTACAGTGTGACCCGGACCCTTAGGAGCGATCATGATAACGTCAACGTCAGCCGGCGGAACGATCTGACCGAAGTGGATATTAAAGCCGTGTGCGAAAGCAAGGATCTTGCCTGCGGAGAGGTTCGGAGCGATGCTTTCCTTATAAAGATCAGCCTGTCTCTCATCGTTGATGAGGATCATGATGAGATCTGCCTTCTTAGCAGCCTCAGCGGCTGTGTAAACCTTAAAGCCTGCGTCCTCAGCCTTCTTCCAGCTCTTGGAGCCTTCGTACAGACCAATGATGACATTAACGCCGCTCTCCTTGAGGTTCAGAGCGTGTGCGTGACCCTGGCTGCCGTAGCCGATGATAGCAACGGTCTTGCCGTCGAGCAGGGACAGGTTGCAGTCTTCCTGATGATAAATCTGTGCCATTGTTTTGTATCTCCTTTTGAAGAATATTATACGACGCCTTGTGAGCGAGGTTATACGAATTTAAACCCTTACGGCGGCTTCTCCCTTCTGCATGGCAATGGTGCCGGTGCGGACCACTTCCTTGATGCCGTAGGGACGCAGCAGCTCCTCGTATGTGTCGAGATTCTGCTTCGTGTCGGAAAGCTCGATCGTCATTGAGTTGGTCGAGATATCAGAGATCTTGCCCTTTGCTATGTCTGCGATACTGATTATCTCAGGGCGCTGCTTGGGCGTGCAGCTAACCTTTATGAGCACAAGCTCACGTGTGACCGCCGAATCACTATGCAGCGTCTTGACCTTGATAACGTCGATGAGCTTGTTGAGCTGCTTCTCGATCTGTTCAAGGGTGTACGCGCTGCCGTCGGCAACTATCGTAATGCGGGATACGCGCTCGTCGTCGGTGACGCCCACGGCAAGGCTGTCGATATTGAAGCCTCTGCGCGCGAACAGTCCGGCAACCCTGGCGAGGACTCCGGCATGGTTTTCGACCAGTACTGAAATTGTATGCTTCATATGCCCACCCCCGTCACAGAATCGTCTTTTCGAAGTCCTCTACCGCCGCCTCGATGAGGTACGGCTTGTCGGACTCCAGCATGCGCTTTATCGCGCCTTCCATCTTTTCGGGGCTGTCAACCAGCTCGTTTGCAATACCGTATGCGTCAGCCAGCTTTGTGAAGCAGGGGCTTCCATCGATGGAAACCGCCATCAGCCGGTTGTCGTACGCCTTCTCCTGAAGCTCGCGCACCATTCCGAGGTAATTGTTCCTCATCACGATGACCTTCACGGCAACATCGTGCTGAACAGCCGTTGCAAGCTCCATCATCTGCATCTGGAACGAACCGTCGCCGCAGATCGCAACGACCTGCCTTGACGGATCAGCGAGCTTTGCGCCGATAGCCGCCGGCAGCGAGTAGCCCATCGTGCCCATGCCGCCGGAGGTCAGGAACCTGCCGCCGTTGATGGTGATGTTGCGCGCCGTCCAGATCTGGTTCTGACCTACGTCCGCAACGACTACAGCGTCGTCGGGAAGCTGTCTGTCCAGGGCGTGTATGAACTCCTTCGGGTTTACATAACCCGCGGAAGCCGGCTCTATCGCCTTATCCTCGCGGAACCCGTCGAGCTGCTTCTTCCAGCCGGAGTTGTCCGCGCCGCCCTTCACAGCCTCGAGAAGCTGCCCCAGGACGAGCGTGAGGTCGCCGACTATCGGGATATCCACGTCGAGGTTCTTTCCGATCTCAGCGGGGTCTATGTCAATATGGATAACTGTCATGTCGTCGCGCTGCTTCATTGCCGCAATGGCGCGGTCGCCCACTCTCGCGCCCATCAGTATGAGCGTGTCGCAGGAGTTTACCGCGGTATTCGCTGCCTTGCAGCCGTGCATGCCGAGCATTCCGTAGAACAGCGGCGAATCAGTCGGGATAGCGCCCAGACCCATCATCGTGGAAACCACGGGGATATCGGTCTTTTCAGCGAAATCGCGCATAAGAGCCGCGGCATCGCCGGTGAAAAGCCCGCCGCCGGCAAGGATAAGCGGCTTCTTCGACTCTGCGATCGCAGCAGCCGCGCGCTTTATCTGGTTGCCGTTGCCGGTGCTGCTCGGGCGGTAGCTGCGGATATCCACGGTCTCAGGATACTCGAAGTCTATCTCAGCCTTCTGAACATCGAACGGAACGTCTATCAGCACCGGGCCTCTCCTGCCGGTGCCCGCGATATAGAACGCGCGCTTGAACACCTCGGCGGTGTCCTCAGGGCGCTTGAGAAGGTAACTGTGCTTTACGAACGGCTCTGCGGAGCCTGTGATATCCGCTTCCTGGAAAACATCTCTGCCTATCTGGTCGGAGTTCACCTGACCGGTGATCACCACCATCGGCACGGAATCCATATACGCCGTTGCGATCGCCGTGATGAGATTCAGGGCGCCGGGACCGCTGGTCGCGATGGCGACTGCGGGCTTGCCGGTAATGCGGGCGTAGCCGCTTGCGGCATGGCCTCCGTTGACCTCGTGGCGGACGAGTATATGACGGATATCTGTTTTATATAATTCATCGTAGAAAGGGCAGATAGCGGCACCGGGATAACCGAAAACGGTGGATATACCCTCGGCTGAGAGACATTCTGTCATAGCCTTTGCTACAGTCATGCGAACCTTACTCAAATCCTGGAACATTCCTTTCGGACGCCGCCCCGTGGCAGCGCGCACAATTTCTATATTAGATACAGCTTTATTATACCAAACAACAGCGCACTTGTCAAGAGAAATATGCAAAAAAAGCTCCCGTTTTGTCACAGATCGGGGGCAGGCGTGCAAGACAGGCGCAAAACAGCGCATAGAAAACCCCGCCGAAGCCCGTTCCGGCGGGGTTTGACGTTATTCCGGCTTCCTGGTGAGCTTTCTATAGCGCTCAAGCTGTTCCGACCACATATCATGCTCCTGCGGAAGGAACTCCTGCGTAAGCCCGGACTGCGTGATGATACGCCGTGCCTCCGCGATATCCGGTATCTCTCCGAGCGCGATGAGCGTGGAGATACCGTTGCCCAGCGCGGTCGCCTCCGTGGGACCTGCGACCGCCGGAATACCCGCAGCGTCTGCGGTAAGCTGGCACAGCAGCTTATCCTTGGTGCCTCCGCCTATCATGTGGATACGTCCGTACTCAAGTCCGGTCAGTGCGGTCATTTCCCGGAGGGTCAGCGCGAACTCGCACGCCAGGCTCTGGTAAATGCACCGCATTATCTCGCCCGGCTCCTTCGGAACCGGCTGATTTGTGCGCCGGCAGTACTCCTGGATCTTCGGCGGCATGTCGTCCGGAAGGGCAAACTCCGGCGCGGCCGGGTCAATGAAACTCTGGAACGGAGCCGCTCCCCTCGCCATGCTCTCAAGGTCGGCGAAGCTGTAGCCCGCGCACCTCGTGGAGTTATACCACCTGCGGGTCTCCTGGATAAGCCACAGACCCATGATGTTCTTCAGCAGCGTTGTGGTGCCGCCGCAGCCGCCCTCGTTGGTAAGCCCCATCTTTAGAGCCTGCTCGGTTACGACCGGACGTTTCAGCTCCGTGCCGAAAAGCGTCCAGGTGCCGCAGCTCAGGAACGCGAACTTTTCCTCCTGCGTGGGAACCGCAAGCACTGCGGAAGCCGTATCGTGGGAAGCGCAGGCGTACACCGGAACCGGCTCTATGCGAAGCTCGTCTGCGAGCTCCTGCTTGAGCATTCCGTAGCGCTCCCCGGGCTGTATCAGCGGCGCGAAGATACGCTTCGGAAGCCCCAGCGCCTCGATGAGCCGGATATTCCAGCCCCGGGTCTTGTGGTCGATGAGCTGGGTGGTGGTCGCCTCGGTGAATTCGCTGCGGCACTCCCCGGTCAGGAAGTACGCGAACAGATCGGGCATCATAAGCAGCTTTTCCGCGCGGAATATCGCGTTTTTCTCGTGCTTCACAAGGTAGTTGAGCTGGAACAGCGTGTTTATGCTCATCGGCTGTATGCCGCTCTGCATGAAAAGCTCCTCCGCCGGGATGCTGCCGCACACCTCCTCGACCATGCCCTCGGTGCGGCGGTCGCGGTAGTGAACCGGCTTTTCCAGGAGCTGTCCGTCCTGACCTATCAGTCCGAAATCCACGCCCCAGGTGTCAATGCTTATCGCGTCGAAGCCTCCGTTGAACACGCCGAAGCTGAGCGCTGTCCTCATCTGCTCCCACAGCTCGTCGATATCCCAGCGGAGGTGTCCGTCCTCGGTCACGGGGACGTTCGGGAAACGGTGGATCTCCTCAAGTGTGAACCCGCCGTTCTCGCAGCGGCAGAGCATTGCGCGTGCGCTTGAAGCGCCGAAATCAAATACTAATACGGTCTTTGGCATAAAAAACTCCTGGAATTAGGGCAACACCGCACAAAGACCATATTTTGTATTTTGTACGCATCTTGCTTGCAGATTTTCCGTCATTTTGCACAATTCGTCCTTGCAAGGCGTCAGCCTTGCTGCGTCCTCATTGTACAATCTGACGAAAAATCTGACTGCGCAATATGCGCACAATCTTTGTGCGGTATTGCCTTAGATCTTTTTCTCAAGGCAGACGAGCTGCACTCCGGTAAGCCAGTTGAACGTACACGGAACTATCCCCGCCTCGCGCCGGCGTACTCCAGCACGAACAGCTCGCCAAGGGAAACCGCGGTCTCAGCCGTGGCGCGCACGGGATATGCCCCGCGCTGCCAGCCGATACTGCACGATTCTTCTTCATCGTGGATATGGTCGTATATCTCTGTTACGGCGTCTATATCCGCTTCTGCCGCCTTTCTTATGTTCACGGATTCTCCTCAGTGGTACTTTCTGTATCCGGGGTGTCTTATCGGGAAGGACTTTCCTATCTCGCAGCACTCCTGTATCTTATCCATCGGGAGGTCCTTCGCGCCGCCGAGCTGACGCGCCACAAGGCTCACCTTCGCGAAATGCTCCAGCGTTTCCATGCGGTAGTACGCCTGAATGATATCCACGCCGACGGTAAGCGCGCCGTGGTTCTCCATCAGTATCGTGTCGTGGTTCTCGAGGAACGGAACTATGCTGTCCGCAACGCCCACCGAACCGGGGGTGTCATACGGAGCTATCGGAACGCTTCCCAGGAAAATTATAGCCTCCGGCATGGTGTAGTCGTCAAGCGGGATATGCGCGATGGCGAATCCGGTGGCTGTCGGCGGGTGCGCGTGGACTACGGCGTTGACCTCCGGGCGCGCGGCATAGCAGCGCAGATGTACCTTGAACTCGCTGGTGGGCTTGTACCCCGGGAGTCTCGCTGGCTCTACGACCTCGTTGTCGGCGTTCATCTTGATGAGCATATCCGGCGTGAGCATAGCCTTGCTGGTGCCGGTTGGAGTAGTAATGAAATTGCCGTCCGGCAGGCGCGCGGAGATGTTGCCGTCGTTAGCCGCCACGAAGCCGAGCTGCCACAGTTTGTGGCCGACCTCGCATATTGCTTCCCTGATCTCCTGTTCAGTCATGTGTTAGTACCTTCCTGTTCGTTTGAATTTTCGGACATGTAATCCTTTACTTATCATTTTATCATGTATCTTCGCAAAAGTAAAGGATTAATCACAGGTTTTTATTTGTGCATAATCAACAAAAATCGCCGCCGTGATTTTTAACCTCCACCTCATGGCAACGGCTTGTAATATTCAGGTTTTTGTAGTATAATGATTGCATGGATCATTATGACCGGGGAAATTTTACAGTTTCTTACGGCGGTGACATATAAACCGAATAAACCTAACTACGGAGGTGCGCTTGGTGAGTGGCAATAGTGTGAAATGGATACCCCTCGAGGGAATGGAGCTTACGGCGGCTGATCTTGCTCCGGCTGAAAAGCTGCGTAAATTCGGCTTTTCGCTGGTGTGCTGCAGTTTCGGCTCCGGGAAGCTGACTAAGGCCGGGCTGTGCATATATGACGTGCTCGCAGAAAAAGAGACCCCCAACATACTGGTGGTGACTTCCGCAAGGGAGATATACGGCTGGTACCGCATACTGATGACCGGTATCGGCGCAGACTTCAAGGTGATAAACGGCGCTGCGAACGAGATAGTGTTCTTCACCGGAGACAGCTCTAATCTCTACCTCTGCCCCCCCGCCGCGCTGGACGCTGCAAACGGGCTGAAAACAAAGGTCCCGGCTGATTTCCAGTGGGATCTCATAATAGTCGACGACGAGCAGAGCCTCTCCGCCCCCGACTGCCGGAAGCTTTCCGAGCGCATTCCGTGGAAGTCCGAGCGGCTGCTGATGTTCACGCAGTTCCCCGCGCAGAACGGCGAGGAACGCGCTGCGCTTTCAGAATTCGTGAAATCCACGCTCGCAGAGGAGGCAAACGCCTCCTGCGCCGACGGTCTCGACTTCACGGTGAACGGCGTTCCGCTGGGTTACGATACTCCCCTGCTGCTTGCGGGCGACAAGCATATATGCTCCGGCGCGCTCAACGTTGAGACAGCGGACTACGGCTTCGACGACGCGTTCCTCGCCGGACTGCGTCGCCGCTCGGATATCCGCACCGGGCTTCCCTCCTACAAGTACGGTGGAAATATCTTCGAGGACTACGACGTCGAGGACATGAAGGGGCTGTACCAGAAGTCCACCTACACTCCGTCTGACGTTGCGGAGCTTCGCGCAGTGGACAAGAAGCTCGACTGCTTCCTGAACCTCGCGGACAAGGTGGCTTCCGATGAAAACAGCCGCGCGATGATCTACTGCTGCGACAGGAACACCGTGGATTACCTCCGCAAGGTGCTGTCCGCGATGTATTCCGAGAGCCGCGTAAAGACCGCCCGCAGCGAACTTTTCAGCAACAAGGATATCCTGCGCAAGCTCCAGGTCGACGACAGCACGGTTTACCCGAAGTTCGTCATCGCAATGGACGATATCAGCGCAGTCGGCGACGGCTTAGACCGCATAACGGACGTGTTCAGCTACGAGCTGCCGGATTCCGCAGTGCTCCTTGAGCGCCGCGTGACCCGCCACGGAACCGCTCACGAAGCGGATCGCAGGTTCGTTTTCTTCCGCGACAGCAACAAGCTGTTCGACAGCCGCATGCTCGGCAAGGTGCTCTACGCAAGCCTTCCGAACGCATTCTGCGGCGATATCCCCGCGCGGAACGTCCTTCTTGATATTCCCGCAAAGGGCGAATACATCGCCGAGCTGGTGGCGGACCTCCGCTACGCGGAAAGCTACGCAAGCGAAGTCGACAGCTGCTACGACCTCATCAAGAAGGTCAAGGCGGACTACGAGCTGCTTGGCGCCGGAAACCTCTCCAACGCCCGCCATCTGGCGGAATTCGCGGGGAAGCTCCTTGCAAAGGTGTGCAGGTTCTACGGCATTGAGAAGGACTCCTCCCCCGAGGAGATCGCAGCGGCGGCAGACAAGCTCTCCGGGCTGTGCCAGGCAGCTGACGGAGCGCTCTCCGCGGTTCCCGCCGACATGGTGGAGAAAATATCAAAGAGCCTTGACGCCGACCCGGCAGCACAGCCCTTCGGCGAGGAAGCTATCGCGGGTCTGGAGCAGGCGAAGCAGCGCGTCAACGAGCTGCACAGCGGCAGCCACTACCACCTCATGATAAAGAACGACATACAGTCCCTTAACGACTGCATACAGTACCCGGTGCTCTACAACATCTGGAAGTACAGAGTGCGCGAGCAGGACAGCGTGCGTTCATTCAGGGATTTCATCAGGATCTACAACGACGGAATGTGATCCGTATCCACAGTCTGACCTCCCCGCACGGGGCCGGGCGAATATACAGCAAATTTGAAGTGCGGAGAAACGGGGCGTATTTATGAGCGAGAACAACGAGCAGGTCGAAAAGCTACTCGGTGACTTCTTCGAACGGCACACCGCCGGAGATAAGGAAGGCATGAACGAAGTACTCCAGAAAATACAGCTTATGCTGTATTCAGGCGAAACTGACAGCACTCCGTTCAAGGACTATTTCAACAATATGTACACCGGCAGAAGCGCGATAAATGTTTCAGGCATGGTAAGCGACTACCCGCGCGAATCCATCATACGCGAGCTGCTTCAGAACGTATTCGGGTGCGACTACGACGAGAGCGATATCAAGGTAATGATAGAGTTCCTCGACGAGGGTCAGGTAAAGCTTACATACAACGAGACAGGCTTCACGCTGGAGCAGGTGTTCTATTACCTCTCCGTCGGCAGAAGCGAGGATGGCAAGGACCGCGAAGGCAGATTCGGTCTCGGCGCCAAGAGCGTTTTCGCGAACGTAGACTGGTTCAAGATGCGCTCGAACAACTATCAGCTCCGCGTTGTGAACGACGGCGGAATGCTCAAGGTGCGCGAGCTGGAGCTTACGGCTGAACAGTTCAAGCACACCGAGGTAGTGTTCGCGCTGGACGAGGCGGATCAGAAGAAGCTTCACGACGATCTTGTGAACATGACCTCCGCCAAGGGCGACTATATCAACATGATAGACCTGTGCTTCGCATTCCTCAAGAAAAAGCACCTCAAGTCCACCGACGAGCAGGAGTGCCCGCAGCGTACGTTCAACATAGCCGTGATCAACTTCGGCAAGCCCGAGGTAGTATATAAGATCCAGAACTACCATCGCGACCAGAACGACCTCCCGAAGATACGCTTCAGCGAGAACGGCAAGTCCGTTGCGGACTTTATCCACATGGAGGAGAACGGCTTCGTTTACCTGATACCGTTCGCTATCTCCGGTGCAAAGCGCGAGGCTGCCAAGGTGCTGATGAGCAAGTACAACTACTTCTCCACCTTCGAACTGACCGGTCTTGTGAAGGCAAGCCGCCAGGACTTCCTCAAGGAGCAGCTCTCGGCGTTCTTCGTCAGCGTTCCTAACCGCTACATCACGAACAACCGTTCCGGTATCCGCCACGATTGCATAGAGGAAGTATCCACCGAGATCGAGGAGGATATCCTCGACATCGTCGACCAGTACCGCAGGCTGTTCGTGCTTCAGCTCACAAAGCGCCCCGATAATCCCGAGCGCTACATGCTGCGCCCGGCACAGTACGTTTTCGAGTTCTTCTACAACTATATAAATACAAGCGGCCTTGTAAAGGGACTTCGCGAGAAGTTTGCGGAGAACATCTCCATCAAGTTCCCCGAGACCGAGGAGCCGGTATCCTTCACAGACCTTCGCGCCCGCGGCTACTTCAACGAGCGTAACGACACCGATATCGAGGATCACGACAGCGGCGCCGCCGGTCAGGCTCTGCTCGCAGACCTCGACCAGATGAAGGAGTGGTTCGGCAGCGACGAGGACCACGTTTTCGCCGCAAAGTACAACTGGTACCGCCAGGAGACCAACGAAAAGGGCTCCGAGTACGCGTATGCATTCCAGCAGGACGGCGTGAAATACCTGATGACCTCCGACAAGAATCCGAAGATAAAGGACTACGGTCTGTCCGACGGATTCATGAACATCATCAGCCTGAAGCTCAACACCTGCATCGTAAACGGCGCGGTCGCAGACGAAAACGCGCTCACCGAGGCGTTCCGGATAATCGACGAGATGTTCGGCGACAGCTACCGCATCGACATGAAGTACTTCCAGTTCATCATAACCTCCGGCGGAACTGAGATACACTTCGAGATCTCCAAGATACAGATAGGCAACCTCAAAACCGCTATGGACGTTATCCAGAAGCACGAAATGCGTTTTGAGAACCACCAGATATACAACCAGGTAATAACCCTGCTGGTGAACTCCTTCACCAACGGCAAGGACACGCTCGCCTTCCTGCGCGAGATAAAGAGCCAGGGCGGCGAGGTAACGCTCGCGCTGGATATCAACAAGCGCTACCGCTTCTCCGCTTACGGAAAGCAGTTCATGATACCGCCGAACATCACAAACACCGACCTGCTCGAGATAATCGGCGACGTTTACGTGCTCATCGGCAGCGGAATGTTCAACAACCGCGTGTTCGACTTCCCCTACTCTGCGGGCAGATACGAGTACGACGCCGACGATATCCTCTCCGTTATGCCCTCGCTTGAAAACGCCGATTTTATCCGCGAATCCATCGCGAAGGTATACACCTGCGACCTCGGGCTTGACAAGGTGGCTCTGCTGAACGAAAACAGCAAGATAATCGCCATCATCGACCCCGCCGACGGACTCGCGCCCGAGCAGCGCAATAAGACCGCGAAGTACATCGTGCTCCGCGAGGGTCTGTCAAAGCCGCTGTTCGCGAAGTACATCGAGTTCGTGCTGACCGGAACGCTCGGGAACACGCTCTCCTCGCTCTATTCCAGCACCGAGGAGCCTAACCAGGTGCTCGCCGATCAGATCCCCTACTACTACAAGCCGGTTCCGACCATTCAGCGCAGGGAGTTCGAGTTCCTGCGCGGAGAGGTCAAGCGCATTTCCGGCATAAAGGACCCGCGCCTCTACAAGAACTACTTCGCCCGGGACATCAACGCGAAGCTCTACGGCTACGGAAGCACCTGCCCCTGCTGCGGCTACGAATCCAGGATGATCAACAGCTTCATGCTGAAGAACTTCTCGATAGGTCTGCTCAACGACGAGGGCAAGGAGCAGAAGTTCCGCTTCTCACTGTACCTCTGCGCTAACGACTCCTACGCCGCAGGCGGCTGGATAATCGACGATGTGAGCATCGGCGGAATGTCCCCGTTCCTCTGGCTGGAGGAGCTTTCCCAGATCGACTATATCCCGCCGGAGTTCCTCATCTGCCGCATAAAGTACCGTCCGCAGGTAACATACGATATCTGCGAGGCTGCGGAAAACGGCTCCGCAGAAGGTGCTGACAGCGCCGCGGCAGTCTACGACGGCGCTCCTGAAATACTCGACTTCGTGCTGTCCCCGATGATGGCAGCCAAGTGGCTCGAGGATAACCAGAAGTAAATTCCCACTGCAATATTACTGTAAGCAATAGAAACGTCCCCCTTCCGGTTTGGAAAGGGGACGTTATTTTATCCATAACCTAAAAGATGCTGAACGGCACACCGTGCGCCTTATAAAAGCTCCGGAGCTGGTCGCGCTCGGAGCGCTGCCACAGTCCCCAGTCGAGGATAACGTCAGCGCCGGCGGCGGTTATCTCGAGGGATTTTTTCAGCAGGTACTGCTTCACCAGCGGGAGTATCCTGTCGTGCTCCGCTCTCGGGAACATCAGGGTTATCTCGTCGCAGGAAAGGATAACTCCCCCGGAAGTGCGCTGTACCTCCCGCGCGTACCTTGACTTGCCGGAGCAGGTCTTTCCGCAGGTCGCGGTCACTCCTGCCACTGGCTCTCCTCCTCTGAAAACGCCGGTATCTGCTGGGTTATGCAGTGGATATTTCCGCCGCCTATCAGGATATCCCGTGCGTACACCGGAATGACTCTGCGCTCCGGGAACAGCTCCTGGAGCTTCGCACGGGCGGGTTCGTCCGCAGGATCGTTGAAGAACGGCATTACTACCGCGCCGTTTGAGATGTAAAAATTGACGTAGCTAGCCGCCAGCCGCTCGCCGGGGGTGCGGGTCGGCTCGAAATCCATCGTGTCAAGTCCGTCGCACTCCTCCGCCGTGATAGTGACAGGCTTCGGGAGGTACAGCTTGTGCACTTTTATCGGTCTGCCCTTCGCGTCGGTGGAGCCTTCCAGTATCTCCAGGCAGGAGCGCGACAGCTCATACTGCGGGTCTGAGGTATCGTCCGTCCACGCGAGGACGACTTCGCCGGGCTTCACGAACGCGCAGATGTTGTCTACGTGCTCGTTGGTCTCGTCGTTGTAGATTCCGCGCTTCAGCCAGATGACCTTCTCAGCGCCGAGGTACTCTTTCAGCCTAGCCTCTATCTGCTCTTTCGTGAGTCCGGGATTTCTTCCGGCGCTGAGCAGGCAGGCTTCCGTCGTGAGTATAGTCCCCTCGCCGTCGGAGTGAATCGAGCCGCCCTCCAGCACAAAGCCGGAGGCGTCGTACATGCTCTTGTCGTAGAGGTCGCAGAGCTTCCGCGCCATGCGGTCGTCCTTGTCCCAGGGAAAATACAGACCGTCCTCAAGACCGCCCCAGGCGTTGAAGCTCCAGTTTACTCCGCGTATAATCTGACCGTTTGTTACAAAAGTCGGGGCGTAATCCCTCGCCCAGCTGTCGTTGCTGGACATCTCCGCCACACGGATATGCGGCGGGAGCATTCTGCGGGCGTTCTCGTACTGCCTGTCGCTGGCGCAGACGGTGACTTTCTCGCTCTGCGCTATCGCCTCGCAGACCTTCACAAAAGCCTTTCGCGCGGCGTAGGCTCCGTACTGCCAGGAATCCGAGCGCTCCGGAAATATCAGAATGCACCCGTAATGCTCCGAAAACTCCGCAGGCATATAGAAGCCGTCCTGCTTCGGCGTTGTGTCAAGTACTCTCATCGTAACTCCTTATTTCAGACCCGATATCCCTGCTATCCTGCCGTACATCTCCGGCCGCCTGTCGCGGAAAACGCCCCAGCTGAGGCGCATGCCGCGCAGCTCGTCGAGGTCGAAGGTGTGGAGCAGGACCGTATCGGAAGTGCGGTCGGCGCACTCCACAAGCGCACCGGTGTTGTCGGCGATGAAGCTGCTTCCGTAGAACGTCAGCGACGAGGACTGCTGCTGATTCTCGCTGTCCGGGATGACTGTCTCGGTGCCGATACGGTTAGCCGCGATCACCGGAACGAGATTCGCCGCCGCGTGACCCTGCATGCAGCGCTGCCAGTGGGGCATGCTGTCGCACTCGAGCACCGGCTCGGAGCCTATCGCAGTTGGGTAGAACAGCAGTTCCGCGCCGTCCAGAGCCATGCAGCGCGCCGCCTCCGGGAACCACTGATCCCAGCATATCCCCACGCCTATCTTTCCGAAGCGGGTGTCCCACACTTTAAATCCAGTGTCGCCGGGGGTGAAGTAGAACTTCTCCTGATAGAAGTGGTCGTCCGGGATATGGGTCTTGCGGTAAACGCCCATCACGGAGCCGTCGGCGTCTATCATCGCGACGCTGTTGTAAAGCACGTTGCCGTCCTGCTCGTAAAAGCTTATCGGAAGCACCACGGAAAGCTCCTTCGCCACCGTCTGGAATCTCCTTACAGCCGGGTTTTCCTCCAGCGGCAATGCTAATTTATAGCTGTCATAGCGGCGCTCCTGGCAGAAATACCAGTTTTCGAAAAGCTCCGGCAGGAGAATCACGTTTGCGCCCTCTGCGGCGGCTTTCCTGACCAGCTTTTCGGCTTTTTCGACTGACTTCTCCGGCGTTTCCGGAATCGACATCTGTATCGCTGCGACTGTCACGTTACGCATAATTGTACCTCGTTTCATGTGTTCCCCCGGCTACGATGAGTATTATCGGCGGGTTGTTTTACAATTCGTATATTGATATTGCTCTTACACTTGTAATTATATCATCTGCCGGGGCGCATGTCAAATAGTTTAGCGTAAAATCACGTAAATTCGGAAAAAACCTTGAAAAACGTCCGGGTTTATGTTAAAATAGTAGTATAATTTTTATTTCGAAAGGACGTAATGTTTTATGAATATTCTGGTAGTAGGCGGCGGCGGACGCGAGCATGCGATAATCACCGCGCTCTCAAAGTCTCCAAAGGTAGAGAAGATCTGGGCTGCGCCCGGAAACGGCGGTATCTCCGCGCTGGCTGAGTGCTTCCCGGTCAAGGCGACCGACCTTGACGGAATACTCGGCCTCGCAAAGAAGCTGAACCCCGACTTTGTTTTCGTGGCTCCCGACGATCCCCTTGTAATGGGCATGGTGGACAGGCTCAACGAAGCGGGCTTCAGGACCTTCGGACCCCGCGCCAACGCCGCTATTCTCGAGGGAAGCAAGGTATTCTCAAAGGCGCTGATGAAGAAGTACGGTATCCCCACTGCGGGCTACGAGACCTTCACCGACGCTGACAAGGCGATCGAGTACATAAAGGCGCAGAACAGCTACCCTGCTGTTATCAAGTGCGACGGTCTGGCGCTCGGCAAGGGCGTTATCATCGCGAAGGATTTTGAAGAGGCTGAGGCGGCTGTAAAGTCCATGCTGCTTGACGGCAAGTTCGGAAAATCCGGCAGCGAGATAGTTGTCGAGGAATTCATGACCGGTCCGGAGGTCACAGTTCTGGCGTTCACCGACGGCAAGACCGTAAAGCCGATGATATCCTCCATGGATCACAAGCGCGCCAACGACAACGACGAGGGTCTGAACACCGGCGGAATGGGCACGATAGCTCCGAACCCCTGCTACACCGACGCATTCAAGGCGGAGTGCATGGAGAAGATCTTCAAGCCGACCATCGCCGCAATGCAGAAGGAAGGACGTCCGTTCAAGGGCTGCCTGTACTTCGGGCTTATGCTGACCCCGAACGGCGCGAAGGTCGTAGAGTACAACTGCCGCTTTGGCGACCCTGAGACCCAGGTAGTTCTTCCGCTGCTGGAGACCGACCTTGTCGACATCATGGAAGCTGTATGGGAAGAGAAGCTGGATCAGCTCGACATCAAGTGGAGCGACAAGTCCTGCGCGTGCGTGGTTATCGCAAGCGGCGGCTACCCTGAGAAGTACGAGACGGGCAAGGAGATCTCCGGTCTGGACGAGAAAGGACAGTCTCCCCTGGCATACGTTTACCACGCGGGAACCAAGCTGGAAAACGGAAAGTACTACACCGCCGGCGGCAGAGTTCTCGGCGTGACCGCGACCGGCGCTGACCTCCGCGAAGCTCTGGACAAGGCTTACAAGGCGGTCGACGCCATTACATTTGAAAACGCTCATCACCGCAATGACATAGGTCAGCGTGCGCTCAAGGCGCTCTGATGGGGTGACGGAATGAAGAAAACCATAACTGCGCTTTCACTGCTGAGCGGACTTGTAGCCGTGCTTTCCGTGATACTGAACATTCAAGTCCTTTTCAACGGGAATAGCTGGTTTTTCCGGTTCGCGATGTTCTCTATCACCCGCGGGGGCGGATTCATGGGGTACCTGGGCAACCTGATGAGCATGCTGATAGTTGCGCTGGGATTCGGCGTGATGTGCGTGTGCGGGCTGCGCGCCGTGAAGGGTCACGGAATGAAGGTGATCAGGAGCGCGCTCATTGCGGCCGCATTCATGACCGTGATGGCGATAATCTCGCTGATATGCAGCATTTCGAAGGGAATATTCAATTTCGGAGATATCATCGTGCTGGCAATGCCCGCGGTGTATACGTTTTGCCTGTTTTCCGCGAGCGATAAGCTCGGGGAATGAGCGGATCCGGAATGATGTGCGTTTCGTGGGGATTTATAAAGAGCGCCGAGAGTGGCTGTCAATCACTTTCGGCGCTTTTTTGCTGTTAAACGGACGAAACGAACGAAATAGATCGCGTCAACCAACCAGTTGGCTGACATGCAAAAACGGCGCGAAAACATTCAATCCGCGCCGTTTTCATGGGTCTGAAAAAAACAGCTCTGAATAAGTGTTACTTTATGCGTTCTTTTCAAGCCGTTTTGTTGATTTTCTTTTCTTGTATTTTGCCTGTCAGTTTTTTGCGCGGCAGACTACATTTTGGTATCGCTCTAGAGTTTTTCCCCCGAAGGCAACATATTAAATTTAGTCCCGCTTGTCCTCCGAAACAGTCCGATGAAGTGTTTCGGAAGAATAATGCACCCACAAACAACAATTTGCCAGCCCATATTCTCAGCAAATCAAAATTGCGGTATCACTTCTTCCTGATATAGTGGAAGGATCTGATATTCCTGCACTCGGAACTCATAACCGGAGAGGTCTCGACGATCTCCCAATCCCTATCGTGCTCGAGGTCTGTGAAGAACACATCACCGTTAAAGCTCTCGTAGATCCTCGTGATGAACGCCTCGCCGCAGTACGGCAGGAGCTCACGGTATATCTCGCCGCCGCCGATCACGAACACCTTGCCCTCCGCCTTTTCAGCGAACCCGAGGAACTCCTCAACGCTTCCGAATACCTGCGCGCCGTCAAGCTGCTTCACGCTGCGGGAGATCACGCAGTTTACCCTCCCGGGAAGCGGCTTAGCGCCTATGCTCTCCCAGGTCTTTCGACCCATAACTACCGTGGAATTCGCGGTGGTTTCTCTGAAGAACTTCATATCCTCCGGAATATGCGCAAGAAGTCCGCCGTCTCTGCCGATTGCCCAGTCGCTGTCCGCTGCAAGAATTATAGTCATTTTTATGTCCTCCTGGAATAATTAATTTACACTAATATGATACTATTTTTGAGGGCGGTTGTCAAGTCCTGAATTCTGCGTCTGCTTACTTTCTGACTTAATTACTTGACACAGAACACCCGGAATGATATAATGTCTATAGTTACTTCGGCAATACGAAAAGAGGACAAAATGATTCCCAGACTAATAATTGTTATCCCCTGCTACAATGAGCAGGAGGTGCTTCCTATAACTGCACCGCAGTTCCTTGCGAAAATAAACCAGCTTGCCGCCGAAGGGCTTATTTCCGGCGACAGCCGCGTGATGTTCGTAAACGACGGCAGCAAGGACGATACCTGGAACATAATCCAGCAGCTCGCCGACCAGGACGAACACTACATCGGCATTGCCCAGAGCCGCAACCGCGGACATCAGAACGCCGTGCTGGCGGGTCTCATGGAAGCGAAGGATATGTGCGATATCACAATAAGCATTGACTGCGACGGTCAGGACGACATCAACGCGATGGACGAAATGGTAAAAGCGTATCTCGAAGGCTGCGAGATAGTCTACGGAGTGCGCTCCAAGCGGGACACCGACACCTTCTTCAAACGCTTCACCGCGGAGAGCTTCTACAAACTGCTGAATTCCATGGGAGCCGAGGTGGTATTCAATCACGCGGATTACAGGCTGATAAGCTCCCGTGCGCTCCAGGAGCTGGCGAAATTCAAGGAGGTCAACATTTTCCTCCGCGGAATGGTGCCGCTTGTTGGATTCAAGAGCACCAGCGTCTACTACGAGCGCAGCGAGCGCGCGGCGGGAAAGTCCCATTATCCGCTCAGCAAAATGCTGGCTCTGGCGTTCGACGGAATAACCAGTCTCTCGATAAAGCCCATCAAAATGATAATCGGCATGGGAGTTATCGTGGCATTCATCAGCTTCATCGGGATAATCTGGGCGGTGGTGGAGGCTATCCTCGGAAAAACCGTAATGGGGTGGGCTTCCACAACATGCATTATCTGCTTCCTAAGCGGAGTTCAGCTCATCTCGGTGGGAGTTATCGGCGAATACATCGGGAAAATCTACATGGAAGTAAAGCAACGTCCGCGGTACATTATCAGCGACCGCACCTGGGAGCGTCACGACAGCGAAGATATCAGCTAGCAGTCCATGACGTCAGGATCCACAAGGCAAAAAAGGACGGCTTTTCGCAAAAGCCGCCCTTTTTTATCGAATTGTGGCTGTATGATTAAGGTTATACTTCGAGGTCTACTTCGGTGACGCGCTTTCGTACCTCTGCGAGCCTGTCCGGCGTAACGCAGAAGTTGTCGATACCCATTCTGAGAAAATCCCCGGTAAGCGAGGTGTCTCCAGCCAGGGAGCCGCAGATTCCTATTCGCGCTCCGTTCTTCACCGCGTTGCGGGCGCTGTTTCCTATCAGCCGCATTACGGCCTCAAGCTGACCGTCTGCGAAATCCGGTGAGAAACAGTCTTCCTCGTAGCAGGCGAGGGTGTGCCGTGCGATACTATCGCTGTCGATGATGAAAAAGTCCGCCATTGGAGCCAGACAGTCGCTTATAATCGCAGCGGCGGGTATCTGCACCATGAAGCCTATCTTGACGTTTTCGGAGCACTTCACTCCTTCCGCGCGGAGTTCCATTTTGGCGTCATCGCACGCCGCAAGGATTTTCCGCGCTTCCGGCACGCTGGTTATCATCGGGAACAATATCCCAGGCTCTCCGTGGGACGCCGCACGGAATACGGCGCGTATCTGCTGGTCGTACTTGATCTGGCGGTCGGGGTCTTTAGGGCTTATAACCGGCATTCTGATGATAGCCCGGCAGTCCGGAGTGCGCTCTGCGATAGCGCGGTAGTATTCGTACTGCTTCGTTTCGTCGCTGAGCAGCGGGCAGCTGAACACTGCGATCCCGTCGGCATATTCCGGAAGCGGAGCGCACGGATCGTCCACTGAGTATATCGAAACATGCGTTCCGTCTGCTGTGTGCGTTCCCTCGGAGGTATCCGTTGATTTTTCCTGCGGAGCGGTCAGTTTGCTGAGAATCCCGGCGTCCGGCTCGAGAATAACTTCGCCGGAGAATCCGTCTACCAACGCCTGCTCCCCTGGGCGTATATTCGCAAGGAATTCGTCGCCTATCCCGATAACCGTCGGAATATTCATGCTGTGGGCAAGTATCGCGGTATGGGATATCGCGGAGCCGTGAGCGGTCACGAGCGCGGCGATGTTCCGGCGTTCGAGAGCTGCAGTTTCACTTGGGGTGAGGTCGTCGGCGCACACCACGGAGTTTTCCGGAACCCACGGGAAATCCATGGGGGTATCGGTGAGTATTGAGAGGAGGCGGTTTGAAACGTCGCGGACATCGGCGGAACGCGCCCGCATGTATTCGTTGTCCATTGCCTCGAGCATCTGCGCGAATACATCGGAAGTGCGTGCAACGGCGTATTCTGCGTTGACCTGCTCGGAGCGGATCATGCCTTCTATGGAACCGTTGTAGTCTTCGTCCTCCAGCATCATCATGTGAATGTTGAATATCTGGGCGTTTGATTCGCCGATTTTGTCCAGGAACAGTTCGTACAATTGCTGGAGCTGTTCTGCGGCAACGATACGTGCGGCTTCGACGCGTTTTAGTTCTGTGGATATATCGTCGACGTGCATGCGTTCTGCGGACAGCTTCGGCTTTCTGAGAATGCAGATAAGACCGCATACAGCGGCGTCATATACGCTTTTGCCGGTGAAAACTGTCATAATGGTCCACTCCTTTGCAGAATGTCATGCTTCCTTTCCTTATGTTATAATTATAACATATTCCGTAAAAATTTTCAAGTGAAATTTATGATTTTATACAAACATCGATAATATCGGGGAACAAATTTGTGTATCATGTATATTGAAGAAATGGCAATAGTAATGATATTCGGAGGTAAACTATAATTTAGCGGCGAGTGCTCCGCTTACTGCAACCCCAAATCGGGAGTCAAGGGGGACGCGTCCCCCTTGCGAGTCGAGGGCAGCGCCCTCGTCGCCGTCAGGCGAAACACTCCGCACGGAGTGCGGCTACTCTGCGCGCCGGCGCGCAGTTAAACGTAAAAAGCGCTAAAGGGGTGTGGGGGAAAACAAGAGTTTTCCCCCACAGCAACACATTGTCTTTGTTGAGCCTGTCCTCCGAAACAGTCTGGTGGACTGTTTCGGAAGCACACTACACAGCTAAATTCTAGTTTATCGCCACCCCACTCCCCATAATCCACCACAAAAAAAGCCCCCCGGTCACCCGAGGGGAGCTTCTATGCACTTAAAGAGCAGAAATTACTTGAGCTCTGCGAAGTACTTGATGGTTCTAACCATCTGAGAGGTGTAGGAGTTCTCGTTATCATACCAAGAAACAACCTGAACCTCATAGAGATCGTCAGCGATCTTAGCTACCATTGTCTGTGTAGCGTCGAACAGGGAACCGAATCTCATACCGATAACATCGGAAGAAACGATCTGATCCTCGTTGTAGCCGAAGGACTCGGAAGCAGCAGCCTTCATAGCAGCGTTGATGCCTTCCTTGGTAACATCTGCGCCCTTAACAACAGCGGTAAGGATAGTGGTGGAACCTGTGGGAACAGGAACACGCTGTGCAGAACCGATGAGCTTGCCGTTGAGCTCGGGGATAACCAGACCGATTGCCTTAGCAGCACCGGTGGAGTTCGGAACGATGTTAGCTGCGCCAGCTCTTGCTCTTCTCAGGTCGCCCTTTCTGTGAGGACCATCGAGGATCATCTGGTCGCCGGTGTAAGCGTGGATCGTGCTCATGATACCGGACTGGATAGGAGCATAATCGTTCAGTGCCTTAGCCATAGGAGCGAGGCAGTTAGTGGTGCAGGAAGCAGCGGAAATGATCTTGTCGTCAGCGGACAGGGTCTTCTCGTTAACGGAGAAAACGATGGTCTTGAGGTCGTTGCCTGCCGGAGCAGAGATAACTACCTTCTTAGCGCCTGCGTCGATGTGAGCCTGGGACTTGTCCTTGGAGCAGTAGAAACCTGTGCACTCGAGAACAACGTCAACGCCGATCTTGCCCCAAGGAAGATCCTTAGCGTCCTTCTCAGCGTAGATGGTCAGGGTCTTGCCGTCAACAGTGATGGTACCCTTCTCATCATCAGCGGTAACGGTGTGAAGATTCTCACCGATCTTGCCGCAGTAGCCGCCCTGAGCGGTATCGTACTTGAGGAGCTGAGCAAGCATAGAGGGCTTGGTCAGGTCGTTGATAGCTACTACATCGTAGCCCTTAGCGCCGAACATCTGTCTGAATGCGAGGCGTCCGATACGGCCAAAGCCGTTAATTGCAACTTTAACATCTGCCATTGGAATATTCCTCCTGAGAAATAATTATTTGCTCCGACTGGCGAAGCAGCAGACACACCCAGACGGGTATATCATTACATATTTATTATACTAAAAATCTGTAATTTTATCAAGATGTTTGAGGAAAATTAATCGCAGACTTTCATAAAAAAATGCCAAGTTTTTTTGTGCATTTCGCCGAAACAGCGAACCTCGTCACCCGCAAAAACGTTCAATCGGAGCCGTGGAACTTCTTCACGAACCAGATCGAGTTCATATCCGCCACGGAGAATTCCCGGTGGTTCAGGTACTCCAGGCAGCCCGCCGGAGTGGTGAACTCGAACCGCAGCTTGTAGGAGTACAGCGCCTGCACGTCGTAGCCGAGCGCCTTGTTGAGCTTGTTGCTGCCGTACTTCCCGTCGCCGAGGAGCGGATGCCCCACATACGCGAAATGCGCGCGTATCTGGTGAGTCCGCCCGGTCAGCAGGTCGACCTCCAGCAGCGAGTTCCCGCCCCGGGTCTCGAGCACGCGGTACTTCGTGAGTATCGTGCGGTTCTGCGGGGTCTTGCGGTCGGAGACGATCACGCGGTTCTCGTCTGACAGCTTCTCGAGGTAGGCGGTCAGCGTGTCGGCGCGCTTCGGAAGCTCCCCCTGCACAACGCAGAGGTACAGCTTTACAAGCTCCCTGTCGCGTATTTTCTGGTTGAGCACCCGCAGCGATTCCGCGTTCTTCGCGGCTATGACTATCCCGCCGGTGTTGCGGTCGATACGGTTGCACAGCGCCGGAACAAAGCTCTGCTCGCTATCCGGGTCGTACTCCCCCTGCTTCCAGAGGTAACATTTTATGCGGTTTATCAGCGTGTCGGAGGTGTTGTCGTTGTCCTCGTGTACCACCATTCCGACCGGCTTGTCGCACAGAAGTATATTTTCGTCCTCGTATATCACGTCTATTTCCGGCGGGACCTCCCGGAAATCCGCAGTCTTTTCCCTGCCTCCGGTGTCAAGCAGCTCGTCGCTCAGGTAAAACCGGAACACGTCCCCCTCGCTGAGCTTCACGTTCGGTTCGGTTCTGGCTCCGTTGAGCTTTATCCGCTTCTTTCGCATCAGCTTGCAGATAAGCGGCAGCGACAGGTTCGGGTAGGCTTTGGTGAGGAATCTGTCGGCGCGCTGCCCGGCGTCGTTTTTGGTTACTGTTATCTCGGTCATAATTTCCTCTCAGTGAATTGATGTTTCTATTATACCCCCTCCGACCCGGCTTGTCAAGCGAACCGGAAATAAAAACGGCGGCTCATCGGAACCGCCGTGATTCATTTAAACTAGAGGCTTCCCGCAGAACGGGCAGAACTTCGCGCCGGGCTTCACTGCGTTTCCGCAGTATGTACAGAACGCAGAAGCGGAGTTTGCTTTCGGCTGAGCGGGAACGGGCTGGGGCTCAGGTGCGGGAATCGGTGTGGGAGCAGGCACAGGCTCGGGAATCGGCATAGGAGCAGGCACAGGCTCGGGAACAGGCATAGGAGCAGGCGCAGGCTCGGGAACAGGCATAGGAGCGGGCGCTGGCTCGGGAACCGGCATAGGAGCAGGCACAGGCTCGGGAATCGGCGTGGGAGCAGGCACAGGCTCAACAGGAGTCGGAACCGCGTTCACAGGCTGAACCGGAACCGGCTGAACAGGCTGAACGCTCTGAACAGGCTGCGCTGCCTGGGCATTCGGCTGATACTGTGGGTGCTGAGTCTGCTGGGGCTGCTGATAAGGAATAGTCGGCAGCTTCGGCTCAAATGCGGACTGGCTGTCCTTCGGCTCGTCTGCGGTGTTGTTGTCGGTATCGATCCCGGCGTTCTTTCTCACCGCGAGAACGGTCTCAAACAGAATGCGCAGAACGACGTTTCCCACGATGACGTACTTGAATATAGCGCCGAATCCGTCGATGGTGGTGATGCACTTCGCAATGCCTATAAACACAAGGAACGCCGCCAGGGAGTAGTAGGTTATCTTCACGATGTAAAGCGGCAGGAAGCGCTGACCGTTCGCGTACTGCATGAATTTGCCCGCGGACGGATCCTTCGCCTTCGGACCGAAAACCTTCCAGTAAAGCAGGATCCCCGCCGCGACTGAAATAACAAGTCCAAGGATAGTAAGCAGGAGATTCGCGATCATGCCGCCGCTCAGGGCTGCGTAGATATCAAACATAGCGTGTACCTCGTTTCATTTGATTTTTCGGCGTGTGCCGTAATAGAATTATAACATAATTATACGACAAATGCAACAATATTTGTTATATTTTTTCAGAAATATCAAACGGAGTGGTCTGGTAAACGAAGTAGTTCAGCCAGTTGGTGTAGATGAGCGTGGAATGCGCCCTCCACTTGAGCACAGGCTGCTTCGCGGGGTCGTCGTCCGGGAAGTAGTGAGCGGGAATCTTCGGGTTCAGACCCTTTTCAAGGTCGCGCTTGTACTCCAGAGCCAGGGTGTCCGCGTCGTACTCGGAATGCCCTGTTATGAAGAACTGGCGGCTGTCCTCGCTGCAAACGGCATACACGCCCGCCTCGTCGGAGACCGCCATCACCTTGAGCTGCGGCACCTTCTCGATGTCCTCGCGGCGAACCTCGGTATGGCGTGAATGCGGCGCCCAGAACTCGCTGTCGAACCCTCGGAACAGTCTTGATTTCGGTGTGAGCAGAGTGTGCCTGAACACGCCGGAGAGCTTCTCCGGGAGCGGGTACTTCGGAATGCCGTAGTGGTAGTACAGCGCCGCCTGAGCCGCCCAGCAGATGTGGAACGTGGAATGCACATGCGTTTTCGTCCAGTCCATTATTTTGCAAATCTCCTCCCAGTAGTCGACCTCCTCAAACGGAAGGTGCTCCACCGGAGCGCCGGTGATTATGAACCCGTCAAAGTTCATGTCCTTTATCTCGTCGAAGGTCTTGTAGAAGTTCAGCAGGTGCTCATGTGAGGTGTTCTTGCTGGTGTAGGTTGAGGTCTGCACGAGAGTCACCTCGATTTGCAGCGGAGTATTAGACAGGCTGCGGAGTATCTGCGTTTCAGTCGCGACCTTGGTCGGCATGAGGTTCAGTATGCCTATCTTCAGCGGACGTATGTCCTGGTGGAGCGCGCGGTGCTCCGTCATGATGAATATATGCTCGTTTTCAAGTATCGACTGCGCGGGCAGTCCGTCGGCTATTTTTACTGGCATTTTTTATTCCTTTCCCATTGCGTATCCTTTGATACAGCCGTATGATACAGCCGTAGAACGCGGCATTTATTTTTATAATATGAATCTATTATAGCTCAACGCGCTGTTTTTGTCAAGTTTGCGCCGCACCCGCTGAATAGTACGGAAAACCCCGGGAAGCCGAGCCTCCCGGGGTCTGTATCATTCGATGTTCTGAATCTGCTCGCGTATCTTTTCTATCTCGCTCTTCTGGTCGACGACTATGCGCGTTACCTCGATGTCCTGCACCTTGGAGCCTATGGTGTTGGTCTCGCGGTTCATCTCCTGCACCAGGAAGTCAAGCTTCCTGCCCACAGGCTCGCCGGATTCCAGCATTGTGCGGAACTGCGCGATGTGGCTGCGCAGGCGTACCGTTTCCTCGTCCACGGCGGTCTTTTCGGAGAATATCCCCGCCTCCATGAGTATGCGGTTTTCGTCGATGTTCGTGGTGTTCAGCACCTCGCACATCTTGTCGTAGAGCCGCCTGCGGTAGTCCTCCACCATCTGCGGGGAGCGCGTTTCGACTACGCCGACCCACTCCTCGATTTTATCCAGGCGCGACATTACGTCCCGCTTCATGCGCTCGCCCTCGGCTTCACGCATCGCGATGAAGTGCTCCAGAGCCTCCTCCGCCGCCGACTTCACGTCAGCCCAGAGCTGCTCCTCGTCGGTCTCGGTCTTTACTACGGTGAACGCGTCCGGGATACGCAGGATATCCGACAGCGAAAGGCCGTCGTTCAGCGAATACTCCTCCTTAACGGAGCGCAGCGCGTCAACGTATTCCTTTACTATTTCCTTATTTATAGTTATCTTCTCGTCCGCGGCCTCAACGTTGTTCACCAGCACGGATATCTCCACCTTGCCGCGGTTTATCCTGCCCTGGAGCAGGCTCTTGAGCTTCTCCTCGATGTAGCCCAGGCTGCGCGGGAGCCGCGAGCTGAACTCGTAATACCGGTGATTCACCGCGCGTATCTCTACGGTGATATCCCTGCCGTTAAGTACCTGATGACCTCTGCCGAAGCCTGTCATGCTCTTTATCATGTTACTGTCCTTTCGACCTGTTGAACCCTACTGCTGTCAGATGTGCGCCAGACCCTTGTCCAGCATGTACTGCGCCGCGTGCATGATACCCGCCTTTCCCGTCGGGAACGTAAGCCCGCCCTGGAGCCACACTGCAAAAGGCTCACGCAGCGGAGCGTCCGCTGAAAGCTCGATGGAAGCGCCCATCGTGAAGGCTCCAGCCGCCATTATGACCTGGCTGTCGTAGCCCGGCATGTCCCATGGCTCCGGGGAAGCGAAGCTGTCCACCGGGGAGCCGGCCTGAATGCCCTGGCAGAACGCGATGAGCTGCTTCTCGCCGCCGAGCTTCAGCGCCTCGATGATGTCGGTGCGCTTCTCGCTGTACTTCGGGAACGCCTCGAAGCCGAGAAGCTCTGCCAGAGCCGCCGCAAACGCCGCAGTCTTGAGCGCCGCGCAGACCGCTTCCGGCGCGTGGAATATTCCAAGGTACATTCCTCGGAGCTGATTCAGGCTCGCGCCGACCTCCTTGCCAGTGCCCGGGGTGGTCAGCCTGAACGCGCACAGCTCCACGAGGTCTGCCCTGCCCGCGATGTAGCCGCCGGTCTCCGCGATTCCGCCGCCGAGATTCTTGATAAGGCTGCCCGCGATGAGGTCGGCGCCGACTGAAACCGGCTCCTTTTCCTCGACCAGCTCGCCGTAGCAGTTGTCGGTGAATATCACGCAGTCCGGATTAACGCTGCGGACTGCCTCGCATATCTTCGCGATGACCTCAATGCTCAGCGACGGGCGCAGGGAATATCCCCTGGAGCGCTGGATATAAGCCATCCTGCAGGTTCCCGCGCGGCGCTTTATGCCGTCGTAGTCCGGGGTGCCGTCCGGCAGGAGGTCTACCTTGCCGAACTTCACGCCGAAATCCTTCAGTGAACCTATCCCATCGCCGGAAATTACGCCCTGCATGGTGTCGTAGGGGTCGCCGGTGACGGAAAGCAGCTCGTCCCCGGGGCGGAGAATACCGAACAGCGCGGTGGTTATCGCGTGGGTGCCGTTCACGAAATTGTGGCGCACCAGGGCGTCCTCGGCGCCGAGTATCTGCGCGAAGACCGCGTCCAGCTTGTCCCTGCCGTCGTCGCCGTAGCCGTAGCCGTTAGTCCCCTTCATGTGGATATCGCTTATCCTGTTGTCGATGAACGCCTTTAAAACGCGCTCGCCGTTGTATTCCGCCATGCGGTCGAACTCGGCAAACTGCGGAGCGCACAGCTCCATTGCCTTTTTTCCTGCTTCCACCAGTTCCGGTGAATAATCGAAGAATGCCATTTTATCTATCCTTTCAAGCCCGGGAGCCTTCCCGGAATACAATTAACGCATACATTTTTATTTTACACTTTTTTAGGGGTTATGTCAACACCTAAATGTGAAAAATTTAGAAATTCTGACGCTCTGAAATAAGGATTGACTTTTTCAGGAAAAGCGGGTATAATAGAAAGACCAAAGGAGGGTGCTATATGAAAAAAAGAATCGCGATACTATCTGCGATGCTTCTGATGACAGGCTGCACCGGGAACGTCACATCGCCAGGGAGCCAGCCGAGCCAGTCCAGCCAAATCAGTCAAACCAGCCAGTCCGAGCAGTCCGGAACTGCGCCGAAAGAGTCCACGCCGGAAAGCTCCGCACAGGCGGAAGCCACCGCCGAACCGCCAAGCACCGAGCCTGTAAATACCGCGGAGCCTCCGGAAACCATGCCGACCGGGGAGCTTCCCGGAACCGGAACGGCTGAGAGCCTTCCGGTAAAGGCGCAGTACCTTGAGGACGTGCCGGAGCTTGGTGAGCACGACACGTTCAGTCAGACCGACGGAACCGAGGTCAGCGAATCAGCCGTAAAGGTGGTATTCTCCGCAGAAAGCACGGTCAGCGACTTCAGGCTGCTGTCGATAGCAATACAGGACATCGACGAGAACGGGATCTTCACGTTCTCCGCCGAGGAGCTGTACTCGCAGCCCGAGCTTACGCCGGAGCGTCCGCTGGAAGCGAGTCTGGTGTTCCTGGGAGATATCCCGAACAATGGGATCTCCTTCACCGACGCCGATGGGAACGTAAAATACTGCGCCGTGGATATGAGCGGCATGGACGGTTCCCTGATACTCTGGGAAATAACCGTAATATGAAAAAATCCCGCAGCCATACGGCTGCGGGATCTTAATTTGTTGAACTATCAGAGGTTGGCAGAGGCGTCAGAATCACGCAGCGTGAAGTTCCCTATAAGGCCCTTCATCGTTGCAGCCTGCGCCGAAAGCTCCTCGGAAGCCGCAGCGGATTCCTCCGCAGTCGCGGAGTTCGTCTGGACTACGTTGGAGATCTGATCGATTCCTATAGAAATCTGCTTGATGGAATCCGCAGCCTCCTTTGTGGAATCGGAGATCTTGTTGTTGATCTCCTCGACCTTTGCAGAGGATTCTACAACCGCCGTCATCATCGCGGCAGCTTCGTTCACGATGGCGCTGCCGTTCTCAATTGCGGAAACGGTGCCTTCGATCATGTTCGTGGTGTTCTGTGCAGCCTCGCCGGACTTGGCAGCAAGGTTGCGCACCTCGTCAGCCACGACCGCGAAGCCCTTTCCGGCTTCACCCGCACGCGCGGCTTCTATCGCCGCGTTCAGCGCGAGTATATTCGTCTGGAACGCGATGTCCTCGATGGTCTTGATAATGTTCTTGGTCTCTGCGGAGGAATTCTTGATCTCCTCCATTGCGCTGATGAGGTTCTCCATCTTCGCAGAGGTGTCGCCGAGCTTCTCGGCGGCTTCCTTTGTGCATTTGCTTGCATCTTCTGCGTCCTTGGAATTTTCGTGTATCATTTCGGATACCACGTTGATGGTCGCAGCCAGCTCCTCAACGGAGGAAGCCTGTTCGGTAGCGCCCTGTGACAGCGCCTGCGCGCCTGAGGAAACCTGTTCGGAGCCTGCCGCAACCTGGTCGGCGGCGGTGCTTATCTCGGACATGGTTGCGCTGAGCTTGTGGTTGATGTCGCGGACATAGTGGAGCAGCTTCTGGCAGTCGCCGACATAGAACTTTTCATTCTCAGCAGTATGTACGTTCAGGTTGCCGGTGGACATTGACTCGAGAATGCGCCCGATATCGCTGATAATGTTGTTGAGGTTGCTGACGACCGTCTTTGTCGCCTCGGAGAGACGTCCGGTCTCGTCCTTGGAATGAACCTCGGGAACCGGGCTTGTGAGGTCTCCCACGGCGAGCTTCTCGATACGCTCGGTGCATGCTCTTACGGAGGAACCAATCTTTCTGCCGAGGCAAACGGAGATGAACGCTGAAACGACGCATGCAGCAATAAGAAGGATCACGGTCATCACAATAGCGCGGGATGTAGAGTCCATAAAGTCGCCGGTGGGAGCGTAAACTGCAAGCGACCAGCCGTTTGAATCCTGGATCGGGGCATAGGAAAGGAACTTGCTTACGCCGTTGAGCGTGTACCGCGCAACGCCGGATTCGCCTGCACGCATGCTCTCGTGCGCCTTTGCAAGCGTCTTGTATCCGGCCTGACCGGAGGTGTCCGCAGCCGCAAGCTGTTCGATGTTCTCGCCGCGCTTTACAAGATCGCTGTCGAGGTCGGCGATGGTGTTGCCGTTCTTGTCGATTATGTAGGCTCCGCAGTTATCGCTGACCTTTATGCTTCTCACGATATCGTTGAGGAATTCGGGATCAGGAACGATGGTAATGCAGCCCGCTGTTTCGCCGTCGGTAATGCCGTTTTTCCAGATAGGAGCCGCGATTATGATCATCAGTTCGCCGGTCACTCTGGAAACGATAGGCTCGGTTACGGTGACATTTCCTTTCATCGCGTTCTGGAAGTACTCGCGGTCGGAATAGTTGTTGCCGTCGAAGCTTTCCCCGTTAGGCTTGATGATGTTGCATTTCTGCAGTTCGTGACGCTCAATGATCTGCTGAACTATTTCGCTGAGTTCGCTGTCGCTGGTCGACGAGTCTGAGAGCTGGGACATTGTGCCAAGCTCCCTTGCAATGTTGGTATAGGAACGCATCTCCCAGTATGCGCGCTCCGCCGCGACCTGCGCCGAAGCGGTCATGCTGCTGTATACCAGATTTACGGTACTGTTGTAGATCATGATGCAGGCAAATCCGCCAAGCGTGAACAGCGAAATTGCAACTGTAAGGATACAGCTTACCAGTATCCTCATACCGATAGATTTCATAGAAAACCCTCCCTTTTTTTGCGGCGCCGCGCAGGTGTCATTCGGATCATACGGTGCTGCATATCACACCGCGAGCCGAACATTTGAACATTTATAGAAAATGCTCTGCCGTGATGTAATTTTCTTTAATTAATAATACCACAAAAATCATGGTAAATCAAGCGGATTTCCACACATTTTTCGACAATCTGGCGATTTTTGTAGATACTATATAAAAGCCGGGGCTGCATAGAGGTTCACATTATACAAACACGAACTGCACCAACAGCATGTAGATAACCGTCCCGGCGGCGATGGACAGCAGCATGCTGCGCTTCCACAGGTGAATTCCGACCGTGGCGGCTCCTGCGATAAGCTCAGGAAGACCCCAGCTATACTCCGTCACGGAAACGCTGCGCAGGCAGTAGACGATGAGCATTCCGAAAATTGCGCCGGGGAGCACCTTCCCGAGGTACTGTATGTATTTCGGCGCAGGCTTGTCCTGCCGGAACACCAGGAACGGCAGGAAACGCATTGCCATCGTCCCGAGGGTGCACATCGCGATGGTGATTATCTGTTCGGCGATGGTCACTTTTCCTCACCTGCCTTCCGCCCGACGGGCTTCCTGAACGCGGTGAGAAGCAGCAGTATGCATATCATCGCGGGTATCATGAAGTTATCCTTGCCGAATATCAGCAGGCAGGCAGCGCTGCTCGCCAGACCCGCCCATTCGCTGAAATGGTGCTTCTCCTTGAGCCACTGCTCCAGGAATATCACGATGAACATTGCTGTCATCACGAAATCCAGACCCTTCGTGTCGAAGGTGATGAGATTCCCGAGCAGACCTCCCAGTGTGGCTCCGCCGACCCAGTAGAGCTGGTTGAGCAGCGTTACGAAGAAGTAGAACCAGCCGCGGTCGCAGTCCTCGGGGATCTCAGCGGTGCAGTTTATGCTGAACGTTTCGTCGCACATGCCGTAGATGAGGTAGAATTTCTTCCAGCCCATGTCCTTGAACTTGTCCAGCATGGAAATTCCGTAGAACAGGTGCCGCGCCTGTATCATCAGCGACACCATCAGCACCTGGAGCGGCGCGAACGGCGAAAGCAGCATCTGCGCCGCAAGGAACTCCAGACTGCCGCCGAAAATCACCGCCGCCATTATCATCGGGTAAACAAAGCTGAACCCGGAAACGTTCATGTAGATACCGTAAGCCATTCCTAGAAACAGGAACCCCGCAAGTATCGGTATAGTGCAGGGAAACGCCGCCCTGAACGACCTCGTTATAATGCCCTTGTTATTTTCCATGTCGTGTAGTGCCTCCATTCCGAACAGCTATGTATTATATCATATTACTGGGTATTTTGCAAGAGAAGATAAGGAATTCCCGCCAGTATATGTAAGTATTCCGGGTCGTTTATACCTGTGCGGCGCGGTAAATAGTACTTTACAATCCGCGCAGAATATGTTATAATAAGTTATATTATGTTCGGAAAAGGGGAACCATTTATGAAAAAGCTGACCCGCCTTAAATGTCTATCGAGCCTTATCCTGGCTCTGGCGGCGGCGCTGTCGCTGACGGCATGCTCCGCCGATACGGCTTCCGGGGTATTCCCGGAGCTGTCGCAGATAGTCGGCGAGATAATACAGACCGCAGAGGAAAGCTCCCCGGTAACGCGGGAGTTCTTTCAGACCCAGGAGCCGGAGGAGCAGTCCGCAGAGCCTGAGCGCCCTGACGTTCCGCTGACCTCCGGCGAGGGGCAGGAGGGCTTCCCGCAGACCGATGAGGAGCCCGTACAGCCTGACGCGCCGACGGAAAGCTCCATCGCCGAGGACGGCAGCTACACCACCAAGGAGGACGTCGCGCTGTATATCCACACCTACGGAAAGCTGCCGCAGAACTTCATCACGAAGAAGCAGGCGCGGGAGCTTGGCTGGGGCGGGGGTTCCCTGGAGCCATACGCGCCGGGCATGTGCATAGGCGGCGACCGGTTCGGGAATTACGAGGGTCTGCTGCCGGAGGGTCACAGCTATACCGAGTGCGACGTAAACACGCTGGGAGCCTCCAGCCGTGGCGCGGAGCGGATAGTATTCTCATCGGACGGGCTGATATACTACACCGGCGACCACTACGCGAGCTTCACATTATTATACGGAGAGGAATAAACCATGAAAACACTTATCATCGACGCTGCCTCCATCGACAGCATGTACACTATCCACGACAGATTCATTGCCGCGTTCGATTTCGCGGAGTGCTACGGCGAGACCCTGGATTCGCTGCACGATTACCTCTGTGAGATAAATAAGTTCGACGCCCACGTGAAGATACTGAATAATTCCAGGCTCGAGGAAGCCGTAGGCGCGAAGGAAGCCGCCGCGCTCCGCAGAGTGCTGACCGACACCGAGGCAGAGAATCCAAGGTTCACAGTTGAGTTCGTTGACTGAGCAGGAAATAAAAAACTAACTGCGCCTTTATGGGCGCAGTTTTCCTTTTTGACCGTGCTATAATATGTATCAGCAAATGCGCAGAATAAATCACAAAGGAGCGTTATTAATGGCAGAGAAGGACACCAGCGCACAGCGGCTCAAGCTGCTTTATCTGCGGGATATTTTCCAGAAATTCACCAGCGAGACCGAAGCCCTGACCAGAAACCAGATAACCGACATTCTCTCGGACTACGGGATAACCGAGGGCCGCAAGGCGTTTTCCGAGGACGTGGAGGCGCTGCAAAAATACGGCATGGATATCCGCATGACGATGGGCAGGACGGCTTCCTACCAACTTATGACGAGGGATTTCGAGCTCGCCGAGCTGAAGCTCCTCGCTGACGCGGTAAGCTCCGCGAAGCTGCTTTCCGAAAGCCAGTCGGCGGCGCTGCTCAAGAAGCTCTCCACGCTGTGCAGCGACAAGGAAGCCGCACAGATAAAGCGCACGGTGTACGTCTCCGGGAGGGTCCGGCAGAACTCCAACAAAGCGGTGCTTTACAACGTGGATACTATCCAGCGGGCGATATCGTCGGCTCCGAAGAAGAAAATATCCTTCCGGTACTTTGAGTACGACATGCGCAAGAACAAAAAATACCGCGACGAAGCGCGGGTGTGCACGCCCTACGCCCTGGTGTGGGACAACGACCACTACTACCTCGTGGCGTGGAACGACCACCGCGGGACCTACTCAAACTTCCGCGTAGACCGCATGGAGAAGGTCGAGATAATCGACGAACCCGCGCGCCGCGCCGACCCACATTTCGACCTTGAGGACTACATACTGACCCACGTTTCAATGTTCAGCGGCGAGGAATCCGACGTGGTGCTGCGCTGCGACAAATCCCTCGTCAATGCGGTTCTGGACAGGTTCGGCATGGGGGTGCGGATAGTTCCGGCGAATGACGGCGAGAGCTTCACGGTGTACGCCCCGGTGGTCGCTAAGGAGCCGTTTTTCGGGTGGGTGTTCCAGTTCGGCGGCAAGGCCGAGATAATCGAACCGGAGAGTATCCGCAGCGAGTACCTCGCAATGCTGGACAAAGTCCGCGCAGGCGCCGGGGAGGCTTGACGGAGTTCCGGGCGCACTCCTGATGGAATGCGCCCGGAAAATTATTTGGCTGACTGCTCCGGAGCGCGGCGGCAGTTCTCGAGAAGATCCCTTAGCTGCGCTATCGGAACGAAGAACGGCTTTTCGCTGTCGTTCTCCATCTCAATTACCATGAGCGCCTTCGCACCCCAGTCGTTGAGGGTTATCCGGCGTACCGTGGAGGCTTTGTCCGACTTGGTGTTGATCGACTTCAGCAGGTCATTCATGCGGACGAAGCCGTGTATCCTGCCGCTGCTGCTCGTCCTGAAGGACAGCTTCTTTGCAAAGGGTCTCTCAATGTCGATTATTACCTTTATCTCGGTTATGCCGCCGGGCAGGTCCGCCTCCGTGCGGTGCACCGTGCGGAACATCTTCACCGGAATGTAATCCTCCAGCTTCACCGTGGGAGCGTCTGCGTAGTGCTGTGAATTAGCCATGCTTCATCGATCCTTCCTTTTAAAGAGTTGCGTCTACCTCGGCGAGGACCTCGTCAAGCTTCACCATCTCCTCGCGGAGCTGCTCCGGAGTGATGATGAGCGGCGGGCATACAAGTATCATGTTCTCGTGGGAGTAGGTCATGAACTTCTTCGCCTTGAGCTTTCCGATGATGCCGCCCATTACCCCGAGCTTGTCGCCGCCGTAGGGCACCAGAGGCTCCCTTGTCGCCTTGTCCTTTACCAGCTCCACTGCGGAGAACAGACCGATGTAGCGCACGTCGCCGACGCACTTGTGCTTTGCCTTGAGTTCCTCAAGTATCTCGCCCAGCACCTTGCCGCTCTTATTTACGTTGCCCAGGATATCGTTGTCCTTGTAGTAGTTCAGGCAGGCAACGCCGGCTGCGCATGCGAGGGGGTGTCCGCTGTAGGTCAGACCGCACTGCAATACGTTGTCGTCGAAGTAGTCCGCGATCTTCCTGCTGACCGCAACGCCGCCGAGCTGAACGTAGCCGCAGGTAACGCCCTTCGCGAAGCTTACGATATCGGGCTTTACGCCGAAATTCTCAAACGCGAACATCTTGCCGGTGCGCCCGAAGCCCGCCATAACCTCGTCGCAGATCATCATGATTCCGAACTCGTCGCAGATCCTGCGAACGCCCGCAAGGTAGCCCTCCGGCGGGATAATGATGCCGTTGGAGCCGGTGATGGTCTCCATAACGATGGCAGCAACCGTGTCGGGGCCTTCATAGACGACCTGCTCGCGGAGCTTGTTAACGTAGTACTCGCTGTACTCCTTCTCGCTTGCGAACGGGAGGTTGTCGCGGTACATGTACGGGTCGAAGAACTTCACGAAGCCGGGGATACCAGGCTCCAGCGGATACCTTCTCGGCTCGCCGGTGAGGTTGCCCGCGCCAAATGTGGAGCCATGGTAGCTTCTGTAGCGGGAGAACACCTTTTTTCTTCCGGTGTACATTCTCGCCATCTTGATGGCGTTCTCGTTTGCGTCGGCGCCGCCGTTGGTGAAGAACACCTTCGCGATGTTGTCCGGCATGAGGTCAACGACCATCTCGGCGAGCTTCGAACGGCTCTCGCAGGCGTAGCTCGGGCCGACGAAGCAGAACTTCTCCGCCTGCTCCTTGATGGCGTCGATGATGGGGCGGCAGCCGAAGCCCACGTTCAGGTTGACGAGCTGGCTGGACATATCGGTGTATCTGCTGCCGTCGTAGTCCCAGAAGTAGATACCCTCGCCCTTTTCCACGGCGATGGGGTTCAGCCCCTTCTGCTTTGACCATGACTGTAAATTGTACTTGGTGTGGTTGGTTTTGATCTCAGTTGCATTCATAAGAATCGTCCTCCATTATCAGCTTTGAGTTTTCCATGTTGAGCAGTTCCCTCGCCCGGAAAGCCAGAAGCAGATTCATTTTATCCTCGTCGCTGAAGCTGCTGCCCAGAAGTTCGCGGATCTGTTTGAGCTTGTAGTTCACCGTGTTCCGGTGAACGCCGAAGATATCCGCGACCTCCTTCACGCTGCAGTCGTTCTCGAAGTAGCAGCGCAGCAGATCGGCGCAGTCGGTGTTGTTCTTGGCGTCGTAGTCCAGCAGCTTGCCGATGGTGCTGTCCACGTAGTCCGAGAGGATACGGGAGCTTTCCACGCCGAAAAGCAGCTTGTAAACGCCGATGTCGCGATAGTGCATTACCGGAGCCTTCTTCATCACGGCGAGCCTCATCGCGGAGACCGCCTCGCGGTAGCAGGAATGTATCCCGTCGTACCCCAGCCCGTTGTCTGAAATGCCGATGTGAACTCCCGCAGGCTCGGAGCAGTTCTCGCTCACCGCGGCTGCAAGCTGTTCGGCAAGCCTCCCTGCCTCCTGCGGAGTGATATGCTGCCGCACTATCACAAGGTAGTTCTCCTGTATGAATATGCAGGAGGGATACTGCGGGCTTGCGCATATCTTCCGCACCAGGAACCGCATGCCGCGCCACTCGTCGCCGCTTCCCGGCTTGTCGGGGTGGGAGAGCTGCGCCGCAAGCAGCGTGTAGCTCACCATGTCGTGGAAGCCCCGGCGCTCCAGCACCGGCGCGTACTCGTCGCGGTTCCCCGGCGCGAAGAACAGGTTGCGGAACGCTCCGGCAAGGCTGGTCTCGCTCTCCTCGTTGGAAATGATCCGGTGGCAGAAATCGTAGGTCAGGTCGATGAGCCTCACCGACCACGGCACCACGAACAGCGGGAGCGCATTGCACTCGCAGTATTCCATGACGTCCTTCGGAACGGCGTTTATGTACGGTCCTATGTTCACGACTACGCCCGCCGCGTTCTTGCCCTTGAGCTGCCGCACGAAATCCAGCAGCCAGCCGCTGCCCTTGTGACCGATACCAGTAGTGAACACCAGCTCGTTTCCGTGCATGAAGTCCGGAACCTCGCTGTCCTCAACGATGTGTACCCAGCGGACGAAATTATCCATTCCCGCCCTGCCTGCGATGAGCTTCATGCCGTAGGTCTTTTCAGCGTTCGCGCATATTCTTGCAAGTGTGATCGCCATAAACGCCCTCCCCTCCGATCATCTTCCGGGCTTCTTCACCCGTTTGCTGTGGGTTATCGAGCCGGTCGGGCAGACCAGCGTACACAGCAGGCAGCCCACGCAGTTCCCGCCGGTGAGGTGCGGCTTTCTGTCCGCGCCCATCGCGATCGCCTGGTGTCCGCCGTCCATGCAGGAGATGCAGCATCTTCCGCAGCCGACGCAGCTTTCCCGGCCGAACACCGGATAGACCACCGTGCTGCGGTCGAGGTCGTCCGCCGGAACTATGTTCGCGAGCGCCGAACCCGTAAGCCCGCTCAGCCGTGACATTCCGTGCGCCGCCAGATAAGCCCTCGTTCCCGAGATAAGGTCGTCGATTATCCGGTAGCCGTACTGCATTACCGCTGTGGTTATCTGGATATTCTCACAGCCCAGCGCGATGAACTCCAGCGCGTCATGCCAGCTCTCTATGCCGCCGATACCGCTCAGCGGCGTCCCGGAAAGCTCCGGACAGACCGCCATATCGTGAATGAACCGCAGCGCTATCGGCTTCACAGCCTTTCCGGAGTACCCCGAAACGGAGCACTTCCCGTTAACGCCCGGGCAGGAGACCATCGTATCCAGATCGACGCGCGTCAGGCTCTTTACCGTGTTTATCGCGGCTATGCCGTCCGCGCCGCCTTCCTTCGCGGCTGTCGCGGGGACTTCCATGTTGCCGATGTTCGGGGTCATCTTCGCCAGCACCGGGAGCTTGGTTCCGCGCTTTGCCGCGGCGGTGTAGGCTCTCACAAGCTCCGGGTTCTGCCCGACGTCGCAGCCCAGCCCCTCGCCCACCATCTGCGGGCAGGAGAAGTTGCACTCGATGATGTCGCAGCCCGCCTCCTCGGATAGCCTTGCAAGCTCCGTCCATTCCTCCTCGGTGCTGCCCATTATGGAGGAAACTATCACCTTCGACGGGAACTCCCGCTTCAGCCGCCGGAGTATCTCAAGGTTCTCATTCAGCGGGTGGTCGGAGATCTGCTCCAGGTTCTTGAACCCAACGAACGGGGTGGATTCCTTGCCGATGGCGTCGAACCGGGGTGAAACCTCGTCCGGTCTGATGAAGCCTATCGTCTTGTATACTATGCCGCCCCAGCCGGCTCTCAGCGCGTTGGCGCACATCTCGTAGCCGCTCGCCACCACCGACGACGAGAGGAAGAACGGATTCTCGCACTTCACGCCGCAGAACTCCATCGAGAGGTCTGCGGTCAGTTCCTCAGCCTTCACCGGCTCCGGAGCCGCCTTTATCATCTCGCGTATCTTCACCGGAGACTCGTAGTGCAGGCAGGCGCTCTCGCATTCGCCGGAGCATTCCGCGCACCTGGCGGCTGAGACGTACCCGGCGCCGACCGCCGCGTTCTCAAACCTTGCCGCCCTGACGAACCGCGCCGGGTCGAAGCCCTCCGGACAAGCCGCCGTGCAGGGAGCCTCCGCGCACAGCATACACCGCGCCGATTCATTGTTTAGTATCTGTTCTGCGTATTTCATATCGTTACCTCCTGCACGGTAAGTTTTTATTTTGCCTTATGTTTTGCACATTTAACGAACCTGCCCCAGCCGCGTTCGCCGACGAACTCGCCGTTATCGAACACCAGCCTGCCCCTGGAGTAGGTCTGAACGGGATAGCCGTGTACCTTCACGCCCTCCCAGATGGTGTGGTCGCAGTCGGAGTGCATGTTCTCCTGATGTATCGTGAACTCCTTCGCGGGGTCGTAGATGACGATGTCCGCGTCCTTGCCGGGAGCTATCTCGCCCTTGTCGGTGCAGCCGAATATCTTCGCCGGGTTGGCGGAGCACAGCTCCACAGCCTTCTCGAAGCTGATAACGCCGTCGTTCGCCTTGCCGAGCATGTAGGGGTACATGTTCTCGATTCCGGCGCAGCCGTTCGGGATCTTCCGGAAGTCGTTCAGACCCCAGTCCTTTTCGCTCTGCTGGAACGGGCAGTGGTCGGTAGCGATGGTGTCGATGTCGCCGCGCTTTATCGCTTCCCAGATGGCGTCCTGCGACTCCTGACCCTTCATAGGGGGCGAGCATACGAAGTTCCTGCCGTCTGCGCGCTTGTAAACGCCGCTGGTGAATTCAAGGTACTGCGGGCAGGTCTCGGCGTAGATCTCATAGCCCTCGTCCTTCGCCTTTGTCACCGCCTCAACGCCCTGCTTGTTCGCGAGGTGTACGATGTACAGCGGTGCGTTCGCAGCCTTCGCCAGATTGATGGCGCGCTCGTCCGCCTCGCCCTCCACGAACTCGGGACGGCTCATGTAGTGATACCACGCGTCGGTCTTGCCCTCGCTGATGTACTTCTCGGTGAGGGTGTTCACCAGCTCGTTGTTCTCGGCGTGCACTGCGATGAGCGCTCCGAACTCCTTGGACTTTGCAAGGAGCTGGTAGAACACGCCGTCCTTAACGCCGAAATCGTATACCATGAACACCTTGTATGAGGTGACGCCGATGTCGCAGGCGTCCTTTATGCTGTCGAGGAGGTCTCCGTGGATATCCTTGACGCCGATGTGGAACGAATAGTCCACCGCCGCGTCCGGAGCCGCCAGGGCGTTCCTGCGGTTAAACGTATCGGTCATAGTCTCGTTGAAATCCTGGAGCGCGAAGTCGAACACCGTTGTGGTGCCGCCGCACGCCGCGGCTCTTGTCCCCGCGAAGTAGTCGTCTGAGGAAACCGTGCCGCCGAACGGCATTGCAAGGTGCGTGTGGGCGTCTATAGCGCCCGGGAGCACCAGCTTGCCCGCTGCGTCCACCACCTTCGCTCCGGGGATATCCGGGATACTGCCGACTGCGGCGATCTTCCCGTCCTTTACCGCGACGTCAGCCTTGTAAGAGCCTGTCGCACTGACGACTGTGCCGTTTCTGATTATCATGTCCATATCGAAAGCCTCCTTATATTGTTCTGGCAAACTTGCATTTGTCGGAAAACCAGGCGGAGCTGCTCCCCGCCGGGCTTTCCGACAAACCCTCGCAGCAGCGGGGGTCTGCCGAAAATGAAACCTGTTTACTTACTTATGAAATCCCACATACCAGGGGTGGTGAGAAATGCGCCTTTATCGCCGCCCCGCCAGCCCGTCAGCCGCCGTAGTTGGAGTTCTTGTATACCAGCACCAGACCGGATCTCTGATATACCTGAGCTACTTCCAGCAGCTCCATGCCGCCCGCGTTGGCGTTGATGAGGTTTGACACCCATGTTACGCCGAAATCAACGGTGCCGTTGTAAACTGCGGTGGTCTCGGAGATGTCGCCGCCGCCGGAGATGATGTCCACATCAAGGCCGACCTCGTCGTAGTAGCCCTTAGCCTTAGCAACGTAGTAGCCCATGAACTGAGCCTGCGGCAGCCACTTGAGCTGTACGGACACGGAGGTCTTTTCGGGAGCGCCGTCCGCTGCCGGGTCGTATGCGAGGTAATCCGCGCTGCGGATATCGTCCAGGGTCAGTGAAGCCAGCTTATCCTTTGAGGCGCTGTCCTCGAGAATGATATACTGCTTTGCGAGGTCGAGGGTCTGCTGCATTGCCGCCTCGTCCATATTGCCCACGTCGGAAGCGGAAACGGTATTGCCGCTCATGTCGGTCGTTACCAGCTTAGCGACCTCGGAAGCCATGTATGCCTGGTGGTCTGCGGATACGGAGGAACCTGCCTCGAATACGATCTCCGCTGCCTCGTCCGGGTGCTCGCAGGCGTAAGCCCAGCCCTTCATCGAAGCGGATACGAACGCCTTTACGGTATTCGGATTAGCCTCTGCGAACGCCTTGGAGGTGAACAGGTTGTCCTCCAGCATCGCAACGCCCTCGTCGTTCATGTCGATGATGCTTACGGTGTCGCCGTAGCCGTAGCCGCCGTCGTAGTCGTTCTTTACAAGACCCAGCTCGTTATAGGTCATCGCGGAAGCCAGCTTGACGCTGTCGCTGTCGAACTGGTCCATTGTGAAGTCCTGTGTGATATAGTCGGCAGGGAGTCCGTACTTTGTCAGCAGAGCCTGGATCTCGTACTCGTTGCCGAGACCCCAGTTGCCGACAGTGCTTTCAGCCGCTGCGGACTTTATGATCTCCTCGTGGGTCATTGCTCCTGTGGAAGAGCCGGAGCTTTCCTCAGCCGCAGAGCTGTCTGCTGCGGAAACATCGTCTGCCTGAGCGCCTCCATCAGAACTGACGGAGGAAGTGCTTCCCGTGCTTGAAGATCCGCCGGAACATGCTGTAAACTGCATGCATGCGAGGATAGCCGCAGCTCCTGCAAGTAAAAATCTCTTTCTTTCTGCTTTCATAGTGTGTACCTGCCTTTCTTTAATACCTTTTGTTCTATACCAAACGGAAGCGTTACGCCTTTCTCCGTTTCAGCACCAATCTTTCAACCAGCATGAGGATTATGTACATTCCTATTCCTATCGCGCATGCCGTCGCGATATACGCCCACGCGGTGGGGTACTGTCCCTTGACGATGTTCTCGCGTATCTGCCTGCCGACGCCCACCGTGTCCTCCGCGAAATACTCCGTTACCAGCGCGCCTATGACGCTCGCCGGAACGCTGACCCTCAGCGCCGTGAAAACGTACGCCAGCGAGTTCGGAAGCCGCAGCTTAGTGAAAACCACGATCTTCGGCGCCGCGTAGGAGGTCATGAGATCCTCGGAAAAGGGCTTCAGCTCGGTAAGCCCGCGGAACGCGTTGACGCTCATCGCCGCCGTGCAGGATATCGTCACAACGATTATCTTTGCGAGCGTGCTTCTGATGGAAACGTCGCTGCTGACGTCGCGCGTCCAGTTGTTGATGACCGGAGCCAGAGCCACGATCGGGATCGCGTTGAACGCGGACACTATCGTAAGTCCGCCGGCGCCCCACTTGCGGAATATCGAAGCGATCACCGCGATGAGGTACCCCAGGATACTTCCCGCTGCCAGTCCGCCCAGCGCGACCGTCAGGGTCATTTTGACCTGGCTGCCGACGCTATCCTTGTTCTGCGAGATTATCTCGCCTATTCTGGTGGGGAGCGGAAGGGTTATCGTGTCAGTGCCGAGCCAGGAATGAAGCGCCTGAGTCTGCCACAGCACGAATACGATCACTCCGAAAAGAAGCGGAAGTCCCACGCTGGACATCATGCCCAGCCATTTTTTCGTTATCATGATATCCCTCCTTAGTCACTGGACCTGTTTCGCTTGTAGGGACAGAGCAGCCTTTCAATCAGCCCCATCAGCACGAAGCTGAGTATGCCGATCACCGCGCTTATCAGCACGATATCCCAGAAAACCAGACGGGTCATGCCGCCCTTGAGAGACTGTGAGAGCATACAGCCGAGTCCGTTGCCGCCCTGGAGCGTATCCACCAGTATCGAAGCGGTTATCGCCATCGGCGCCGAGATCTTCAGCCCCGTGAAGAAATACGGAATGCACGCCGGGATAAGCGTTTTCGTGTAGAGCTGGAACTTGTTCGCAGCGTAGCTGTACATCAGCTCGTGCTTCTCCTTCTCAACCGACCTGAACCCCGCCAGCACGTTCGTTGACACCGGGTAGAAGGTCAGTATCGCCGCAATGACTATTCTAGCGGAATTGATGTCGCCGGTTATCGAAAGGATTATCGGAGCCATTCCCAGAATAGGTATCATCTGAATTATCATCAGATACGGGAACGCGATCTTCTCGACCACCCTTGAGAGGTTCATCAGCAGAGCCAGTATGCAGCCCGCCGCGATTCCTGCCAGGAAGCCTATCCCCGCCCGGGAGAGCGTCTCGCCGCACGCCGTGCCGATAAGCTCTATCATCGTCATCTTGCCGGTGACCTTCTTGTCGCTGAAAAACGAGCCGATTATCTCGTAAAGGTGCGGCAGAACGTTCACCGGGGTGCGCTTTGTCGCCGCCACGATACAGGCGAATATCTCCCAGACGACCACTATGCCGAGTATCCAGACCAGCGTCACCATGTGTTTTGAATGTACGAAGCGCTTCAGTGCCGGGAGCGGTCCACCGCGCGCCTTTTTTACTGTTGTCATGCCGTTCCCTCCTCAGACGCCCTCGAAGCTGCCGCGCACCTTGGCGACCAGCTCGGTGAATTCCTGCGTGTCCGTCATATCCAGCGTGCGGGGTCTCGGCAGGTCGATGTCGACCACTGCGGAGAGCCGCCCGGGGTGCGGTGAGAGCACGCATACGCGGTCGGAAAGGAACACGCTCTCGGAAATGTTGTGCGTTACGAAAATTACGGTCTTGTTCGTCTTGCGCCAGATTTTCAGCAGGTCGATGTGGAGCTTCTCGCGGGTGAACTCGTCAAGCGCTGAGAACGGCTCGTCCATCAGCAGTATCTCCGGGCGTATCGCCAGCGCCCTCGCAATTCCGACCCTCTGCTGCATGCCGCCGGAAAGCTGGTTCGGATAGTGGTTCGCGAAGTTCGTTAGCCCTACCATCTCGAGCATTCCGTCCGCGATGTCCTCGCGCTCGCCCTTCGGGACGTGCATTATCTCCAGCGGGAGCATCACGTTCCTGCGGACCGTCCGCCAGTCGTAGAGCACCGGGCTCTGGAATACGATTCCGTACCGCTGAGCCAGCCTCGCCTCCCGGGGAGTTACTCCGCCGACCGTGATCGTTCCGGAAGTCGGGTGGAGCAGGTCCGCGATTATTCTGAGGAGCGTCGTCTTGCCGCAGCCCGAGGGACCGAGCAGCGAGATGAACTCGCCCTTCTTGATGTCCAGCGTCACGTTGGTGAGCGCCGTGACATCGTTTCCGCCCTGATCCTTGTACACCATGCCGATGCTGTCCAGCATGATCTCTGTTTTCTCGTTTGCCATATCGATCACTCCTTAAAATAAAAATCAGGGCATTAGCGACATCTGCGGCGCCATTGCCCTGATCCTTTGATCTCTTTGATTTTGCAGGATTCGAAGATTTGTTATTCATTTCTTCGTTCCCTTGGTTTATGATACAAGTATACAGCATAATTTCTCTGTTGTCAATGTGCCGGAGAACATTTAGGAGATTTCCACAACAAAAAATATGCATTCATGGTTGAAATATAGGGAAAACATACACACTACTGCGAATTGTGCTGCCGCATAACCACACGGTTTGTGCGCAGGCACAACAAAAATGCTGCCGGAATATCTGTCCGGAGCCTCCATGCTCTGACCCTCCCGTGCAGGAACGCTCCGCCGGAAATTTCACCACGGTGCCAGGACGTTCAGCCGGAACCGCCCGAGCCAAAAACGAATTTTCGACTTATAAATTATTCATTATGCGCAGAAAAGCTCCGGACAGCCGAAGCCGCCCGGAGCATTGTTATTCAGTTAAAACCCGCGGGACCGGATATCAGTCCTGATCCGCCTTGAGGACTGCGTTGAGCATTACGGTAGCGCCCTCGGTGCAGTGCTCCACGGAGCTGAACTCCTTCTCGCAGTGAGAGAGGCCGTCCTTGCTCTGAACGAACACCATCGTTGTGGGTATCATGTAAGCGCAGAACTGAGCGTCGTGACCTGCGCCGGAGTGGATATACTGATGCTTGATGCCGGTCTCCTCGGCGGCAGCCTTGACGTAGCTTACGAGCTTCTTATCATAATAAACGGTGTCGCGGTTCCATGCCTTGACTACCTCGCAGGTACAGCCGGCCCAGGTCTTTTCGGCACAGCTTCTGACGATCTCCAGCACCTTTTCAAGCACCTTCGGATCCTCGTGGCGTGCGTCGAACGAAAAATCGAAGAAATCCGGAACGCAGGTGTGCACGCAGGGGTGACATACGACCTCGCCGGTGGTGTAAACCAGATCGGAATATCCCAGCTTGTCTATCTCCTCGTGGAGGTAGCACAGCGCCTGCGAAGCCGCCAGGAATGCGTCCCTGCGCTTCGGCATGGGGAACGTTCCCGCGTGGGTGGTCTGACCGTAGAACTTAAGACGGTAGTTGAACATTCCGAGCACGCAGTCGACAACGCCGATATCGTTTCCGGCGTCCTCGAGGATAGGACCCTGCTCGATGTGGGTCTCGAACATATACATGTACTTCTCAGGAGAGATACGATACTTCCTGTCGCCCTTGAATCCGGACTTCTCCAGCGCCTCGCCGAACGTAGACTTGTTGTCGAGAATGCTCTTTGAAGCCATCATGTCCTCAAACTTGAACTTGCTGCGGATATCCTCCGGCAGGTAGTCGTAGCAGATAATGCCGGAGCACATCATTGCCGGCGGATACAGCGAGCCTTCCTCGTTTGTCCAGATCATCGCGGTCAGCGGGTGCTTGTGCGGTATCTTCTTTTCAGCGACTGTCTCGAGCACCTCCATCGCGCTCATCACGCCGAGGATACCGTCGTAGTTGCCGCCGTTCTTTACGCTGTCCACGTGGGAGCCCATTACGATGCGCTTTGCGTCAGGGTCGGAGCCGGGGAGCGTCGCATACATGCACGCAACGTCGTCCACTTCGATGGCCGCGCCGATCGCCTCCATTCTGCGGCGGAACTCGTTTCTTGCCTGGATAGCTTCCGGCGAGAGGGAGTACCTGGTGATACCGCCGTGGCCTGCGTCGCCGAATTTGCTGAAAGTTTCGATCTTGTCCTTCATTCTGTCATAGCTGCATGTGTACATAAAAACTCTCCTTTGCTTCTGTATTTCTGTCTGATGGGAACCTCTAAAAACCGGTTTGAAAAGGGAAAATGGGTAGAGTGCGCCGAAT
>OGCO01001006.1_pt1 | contig 45534 bp, 39 predicted proteins | sample 1570171 | NCBI WGS metagenome assembly OGCO01 (sample SAMEA4370583, study PRJEB24528) | human gut metagenome
CTTGCCGCATCCAATGCGCCGCCGGTGGCAGACCGTATGATTGCAGCCATTGTGACCGAAAGCCGGGAGCTGGCAGAGGAAGTGATACAGGAGCCGCCGGATCGGCATGCAAAAGATCGCAGACTGGATCGGATTTTGACAGGGAAATACATAGGAACGCCTGTGATGCTGGGGCTGTTGGCATTGGTTTTATGGCTCACCATAGTCGGCTCCAATGTCCCGTCACAGCTGCTGTCTGCCGGGTTACAGCAAGCGGGCAGCGGCTTGCGCTGGCTGTTGCAGGCTTGCAATAGTCCAAACTGGCTGGAAAGCATGGTGGTGGACGGCATTTATTGCGTCTTGTCTTGGGTGGTGTCTGTCATGCTGCCGCCAATGGCAATTTTCTTTCCGCTTTTTACGCTGCTGGAGGATTTGGGCTATTTGCCACGGGTTGCCTTCCATTTGGATCGGCATTTCCAGCGGGCACATGCCTGCGGCAAGCAGGCATTGACAATGTGTATGGGATTGGGCTGTAATGCAGCCGGTGTAACAGGCTGCCGAATTATTGATTCCCCACGGGAACGGCTGCTTGCCATCCTGACCAATAGCTTTGTGCCCTGCAATGGACGATTTCCCACCCTGATTCTGCTGATTTCCATGTTTTTCACCGTGCAGGCTGGTTGGATGGGCTCGCTCTCCGCAGCGGGCTTGCTGCTGCTGTTCCTCTTGGGCGGCATTGGTATGACGTTACTGGTTTCTCGGATTTTGTCTGGAACGTTGCTCAAAGGTATGCCGTCTTCCTTTGCCTTGGAACTGCCACCCTACCGCAGACCGCAGATCGGAAAAGTTCTGGTTCGCTCGCTGTTTGACCGAACCGTTTTTGTATTGGGGCGCGCCTGCCTGGTGGCAGCGCCGAGCGGTTTGCTGCTCTGGCTGCTGGCAACCTGTCAGTGGCATGGCGTTTCTTTGTTGCAGCACGGGGCACAGCTGCTCGATCCCATCGGCAGCTTTTTGGGCATGGACGGTGTGCTGCTGCTGGCATTTCTGCTGGGCTTTCCGGCAAATGAAATTGTCTTGCCGATTGCAATGATGATTTACACGGCACAGACCCAATTACAGGAACTAGGCGACGTTTCCCAGCTGCATGCCTTGTTGACGGCGCAGCAGTGGAGCGGTGTTACGGCACTTTGCGTGCTGGTATTTACGCTGTTCCATTTCCCATGTTCCACAACTTGCCTGACCATCTGGAAAGAGACCGGAAGTTTGAAATGGACCGCAGTTGCTATTTTGCTGCCCACACTTTGCGGAGCAGCAATCTGCGCAGGGATTCATGGTGTTTCTCTGCTGTTTGGGCTTTAGACAGCAAAAACCGGCATCGCATCAAGTTTCTTTGGATGCGGTGCCGGTTGTGTTTTGTTTTTCTGCTTCCCGTTGCATGCGGCTGTAAACGCAGCCGCAGAAGTCTTGCCGGTAAAGCTGATATTCTTTGGATAGTGCAATGGATTGCAGGTATCCGCCCTTTTTCTTAAAATCCGCATACAGCCAGGAAACGCCGTATGCCTCTGCTAATTTAGCACCGGTTGTATTGATAAACGGTGCATCTTTATGTGGACTGATGGAAAGTGTCGTGGTGACATAATCTGCTTGCTGTAACTTTGCCTGCCGAATGGTTGCTTCCAGTCGGTGGGCAATGCATTTTTGACAGCGCAGTCCTCGTTCCGGTTCCTGTTCCAGTCCCTTTGCCAGTTCGAAAAAGCGCTGGGGGACATATTCCCCGTTGACAATGGAAACCGGATGCTCCAGCGGCAGCTGCGTAATCAGACGCTGCAATTCCGCCAGCCGATGCAGATACTCTGCTTCCGGTGCAATGTTGGGATTATAAAAGAACAGGGTAATGCGGAAATAGTGGCTCAGATAAGCCAGTACATAGCTGCTGCACGGTGCACAGCAGGCATGCAGAAAGAGTGTCGGCGGATTATTGGAGTCCGTCTGTGCCAGAATCTGCTCCAGCATCCGTTGATAATTGGGTTTGGGCTGGGTCGATGCTGCTGCCATTTCCGATTCCTCCCTTGGCAGTGGTCATATAGGATGAAATTCCCGTTGCAAACGCCTGTGCCAGTTCTGATTTATGCTGTAGAATCCATTGGGAAGTGGATGCATCCGTATGACTCTCTACAGAAATGGAGCAGCACGGCACAGTGTTTTGTCCGATTTCATAAAGATAATGGCCGTCCGTGGTAATCGAACCGTCCAATACACCCCGGTCTTCATTGGGTGTGGCTTCTGCAACAGCATTGTATACCGAATTCGCCAGCGTATCACTGCCGGAGATGGAACTGTTATAGTAACCAGCTGTTCCGGTGTCCTCGCCGGCATCCGAATGCAGGGCAATGTATGCAGCGAAGCGTCCGGTTTCTGCGGCTGCCAGCTTGTTTGGCAAGCTGTCTGTTTCTCCAGCAACCACAACGGTATAGCCTTCCGCAGTCAGTAAGTCAGCGGTTTGATTGGCAATTTCCCGCATGACATCGGATTCCTTGGCCTGATTGTCCGCATAGAGCTTGTCTGCCTGGTTGGAGGGGCTTAAATAAATGGCGTTGCTGTAGTCCGCAGTCGGTTCTGTATGTTCGGTTTCCTTTTGATCGGTTGCTGCCGGCGCAGTGGTTGGCGTGGCCGGTGCATTGGAATCCCCGCTGTGCGTTGCACAGCGTGTAATGAGGAAAATCAAAATCAAAAGCGGCAGTACCACCAGTAAAACCCGGTCATACCGGATGCGGCGGCGCCGTCCTTTTTTCGGATACGGGGATCGTTGGTTGGTCATCACAATCACGGCTCCTTCTATTTATCTTCCAGTTCTTTGAGTGCTTTGAATTCGTCTCGATTCACCCGCATGCGGCCATCTTTGAGGACTGTAATGTCCTTGCGGTTTGCTTTTACGGGAACATCGGCTTGTTCCGGAAGCACCTTTAATTCTCCAGTCAGCGTATTGGATTCGCAGACTTTTCCTTTTTTTCCGTCCGGCAGTTGTACCAATGCGCCGACCTTCGGCGTAATTTTCAGGAGCTCTTCATATACATTTTGTTCGTGCTTGAGACAGCACATCAATCTGCCGCAGCATCCAGAAATTTTGGTTGGGTTGAGAGAGAGACTCTGCTCTTTTGCCATTTTAATGGAGACGGGCTGGAAATCCTGTAAGTAATTCTTGCAGCAGAATTCTCTGCCGCAAATACCGATGCCGCCCAAAATCTTTGCCTGATCTCGGACGCCAATTTGCCGCAGCTCAATGCGAGTGCGGAAAACCGCAGCCAGATCCTTTACCAGTTCCCGGAAGTCCACACGGCTTTCAGCGGTAAAGTAGAAGAGCAGTTTGCTGTTGTCAAACGTGCATTCCACATTAACCAGGCGCATTTTCAAGTTGCGCAGTTTGATCTTTTCTTCGCAAACCTGAAAGGCGCGGGCTTCCTTTTTGCGGTTGTTCTCCAAAATGCGCAGATCTTCTTTGGTTGTCTTGCGCAAAATGGGCTTCAGCGGTGCAGGTACTTCTTCTTTGGCTACCTGCTGGTTGGCAATTGCCACTTCTCCGCATTCTGTACCATGCGCCGTTTCTGTAATGACAAGATCGCCCACTTTTAAAGTCAGCCCGTTGGGCGAAAAGGAGTAGACTTTCCCATTTTTTTTAAATCGAACACCGATGAGTTCTATCATTTCAAGTCCTTTCTATTCTTGCACAGTCTGTTCCGGTAACACCGGTCAGCTGATTCATCCATTCTCCAAGCAGCGCCGCTAACAGCAGCTGGACATTGACATTGGCAGAGCGGGCACGCAGGGCACGATCCAGCAGCAGGTGCATGGCCTGTCCATCTGTCGCAGACAGCGTGCGGGAAAGCGCAGCAGCTCCTTCCGGGTCGCAGCCGATGCAGGGCAGTGCCGCATCATAGCGCAGCGCCAGTGCATCCCGCAGGACAGCATCCAGTGCCAGCAGCAACGCATACGCCAAATCCCGGTCTTTTCCAACTTGATTGGCAACGCATAATCCCATATATTCATCTTTATTTATTATACTATGAATGAACTGTTTTGTCAATGAAACGGTCTGGTGCAGCATGGAAGAAGGATCCAAATAAGACAGGCAGGCACCGATGTTTCCATGAAAGCAGGCAATGGCAGCATCCGCTTCTTCTGCTGTGCAGCCGTGCTCCAGCAAAGCAGTTCGGCAGACCGCTTCTGTGCAGGGGAAAACCGGCATCGACAGAATCCGGGAGCGAATGGTGGGCAGCAGCGCCTGTTTGCCGCGTGCGGTGAACAGAAAGTAGGCATAATCCGGCGGTTCTTCAATGGCTTTTAACAGGATATTCTGCGAACGTGGATCCATTTCATCGCAGTCTGCAAAGATATAACACTTTCGTTCTCCGCTGTTGGGTGGCTGGAGTAAGTCTGCACAGATGCTGCGCACAGTTTCTACTGAGAAGCCGCCTTTTTTTCCGCTGTGCGGCACCCAGAGAACATCTGGATGTACAGAAGCCGCTATGCTGCGGCAGGACTTACAGGAGCCACAGGGCTTTTTCGGTGCCGTACAGAGCAGTCTGGCTGCAAACCACTGTGCCAATGTTTTCTTTCCGAGACCGGTATCGCCATAAAAGAAAAAACCATGTGCCAGTCGTGCGCCGTCTTCCATTTGTGCCAGCTGCTGGCAGAGGGTGTCCTTTCCATAAAGTTTGAATGCAGACAAGAGCCGTTCTCCTTTCCGATTTTCTATTTTTCTTTTTCCTTTTTATTGTACCACATTGATTTCCAAAATGCCATACTTTTCTAAAATTTTGATGCAGACGGCATCGATGCGTTCACCGCTTAATACAATCGGAACAGCCGGCGGACAGGGGACTTTTACAGCTGCGCAGATACGCCCCAGACTTTCCGATACCGGAATGGTTTCGGTAGGGGACAGGGCAGCTTCTCGGATGGAGCAGACACGTTCCGGGTGGGGCAGATAGCAAACTGCCGTTTGTCGGGGCTGCTTGGGGAATGGAATGGTCTGCAAAAGCGTCTCCAATTTGTCGAGATCTTCCGGCGGTGTGACCGGAGACAGCAGCAGAACCAGAAAGTCCGTGTCAGCATACTCTACGTAAACCTGATGCTGTTCCAGCCAGCCTGCCAACTGGAAGCCGGTGTAACCGGATGCTGCTGCATCAATGGTCAGGTGCAGCGGTTCGCCGGAAGAAAAGGCCAGCTTTTCAGCACACGCCTGCCGCAGTGCCTGGGCACGCTGCATGGTGCGGAGGCAGTCCGGTTTGGCATGCTGCTCCAAATAGTCGTTGCACAAGTCCAGCGAGAGCAGCAGCAGATAGGAAGGACTGGTTGAACCAAATAGACTCATGGCATCTGGAATGCGTGCAGCATATTCCGGACGGCTGGTGTGCAGATAGGCAGTTCCGGTCAGGCAGGGCAGCATTTTATGGGCGGAATCACAGCAAAGATCTGCCCCCAGTGCGATGGGGTGCTGATTGTCCGGCAGAAACGCAAGATGAGCACCGTGGGCATTGTCCACCAACAGCCGGGCATCATAAGTGCGGCAAAGTGCCGCTAGTGCTGCCAAGTCTTGCTGTCTGCCCAGGTAATCCGGAGAAGTTACATAAATGCAGGCAGGCTGCTGCGCTTGCTGCAAGGCTGCGGCAAAGTCTGCGATGGAATAGGTACCGGTAACAAGATCGGCACAGCTATTTGGATAAACCCAGGTAACTGCCAAATCCAGCAGCAGACAAGCATTTAAAAAGGAACGGTGCACGGTGCGTGCAGCGATGATGGTACGCTGTTCCTGCTTCATTAATGTCAGCATGGTCTGGATGCATAAGGTGGAGCCGCCGCAGGAATAAAATGTCCCGGCGGTATGGTATAGCACAGAAGCATGCTGTTGGCTTTCTGCCAGAATGCCGCTGGCTTCAAATAAGCTGTCGGCTCCGGTGATTTCGGTTAGATCCATGGCAAAAGCCGGCTGCAATTCCGGGACGGGAGCCTGTCCCTTGTGCCCGGGCATGTGCATGCGAACCGGATTTTGACGGGCATATTGCTTTAAAAAATCATAAACGGGTGTTTGCATGATAACTCCTTAAAAATAATAATACTGCAATCGTTTGCGCACGTTTTCACAGGCACGCTTTTTGGTACGGGAAACAGTAGATTCGTTGACCTGCCAGAGGGCAGCGATCTCTCTTGCAGAGCGTTTCTCATAATAGTATAGCACAATGACGTCTTTTTGTCTTGGGGTTAAGTCCGATTGAATGATTTTTTCGACCATTTTTTGTACTTGTGTCGCTTGGTTGGGTACAGAATCCGCTTCAAATGGCATCAAACATGCAGGGGACACGGTGTGGATGGCTTCTTCAAAATGGATGCGGCGGTTAAATTTTGACATAAGGAGCACCTCCTGTTGTGGCGGTAGGATACTGCTGCATGCAGGTGAGCTGATCCAGCAGGTCTTCACATTCGACGGCAAGCAATTGCTGCCGCTGGTCAAGCGCATCATATTCCTGGCGGCTGATGGCAGGTTGGGACATGGCATGGCGCAGGGCAGCCCTTCGGTTGCAAAGCTGGCGGTAGGTGGTTTGATATTGCTCGACTAAGTATTCCATAACAGACTCCTTTCTGAAAAAAGAACATTTGTTCTCTTCTATTTTAACCCATTTTTGGGAAGCTGTCAAGTGCACTTTGCAAGAAAAGTGCTGCTACAGCAGAATCTTGTAAAATATTGCACAAAGAGATAGCAGGAGAATCGAACATTTTGCACAAAACCAAAAAAATTTGCTTGACAGGCACAATGCCCTGTGCTACAATGGAGACAACAACAGAACATCCCCTGAACACGTAGAAGAGAAGGATTGCTTTTTGTATGGTCGTCAGAGAGATTCCGTCACCGGCTGCAAGCGGAATCGTCCTTGAAAAGTACATCTACCATCTCCGAGTCTGTCTAATCCGCAGCGGAAGCTCCCGTTATCGAGTAAAAGAAGGTACGCTTTTTGAGCGTATGAAGTTGGGTGGAACCGTGGTATGAAAATATCGCCCCTTGTGCAAGCGTTGCATGCATGTACAGGGGGCGTTTTTTGTTGGGAAATTTTGGAAAGGATGGCGCAAACGCTATGATTAAATTAACGTTAAAAGATGGCAGTGTCCGGGAAATTGAATCGGCACAGTCCGCCGCAGAGATCGTAAAGGGAATCGGAATGGGTCTGTATAAAGCAGCCTGTTGTGTCAAAATCAATGGAGAGACAAAGGATCTGCGTACAGTAGTGGATGCAGACTGCACCTTTGAAGTTTTGACATTTGACAGCCTGGAAGGCAAGAAGACCTTCTGGCACACCGCTTCTCACGTACTGGCACAGGCTGTAAAGCGGCTGTATCCGACTGCAAAGCTTGCCATTGGCCCGGCAATTGATACCGGTTTCTACTATGATTTTGATTTGGAAAAGCCGTTTACGACAGAAGACCTGAGCAAAATTGAAGCAGAAATGAAAAAGATTGTAAAGGCAAATATTCCGTTGACTCAGTTTGAATTGTCTCCAGAAGAAGCCATTGCAAAGCTGCAGGAAATGGATGAGCCATACAAGGTAGAACTTTGCCAGGAGCACGCGGAAAAGGGTGAGCCAATCTCGTTCTATCAGCAGGACGAATTTGTAGATCTGTGTGCTGGTCCGCATCTGATGGCAACCGGAACCATTAAGGCATTTAAACTGCTGTCCTGTACCGGTGCATACTGGAGAGGCTCTGAGAAGAATAAGATGCTGTCCCGTGTTTATGCAGTTGCATTCCCGAAGGCTGCGATGCTGGAAGAACATCTTACTGCGCTGGAGGAAGCCAAGCAGCGGGATCATAATAAATTGGGCAGAGAATTGGAATACTTCACCACCGTTGATGTAGTCGGACAGGGTCTGCCGATTCTGCTGCCAAAGGGTGCCAGAGTGGTACAGCTGTTGCAGCGCTGGGTAGAAGATGTAGAGCAGGCACACGGCTATCTGCTGACCAAGACACCGCTTATGGCAAAACGGGAATTCTATAAGATTTCCGGTCACTGGGATCACTATCTGGATGGCATGTTCATTTTGGGCGATCCGTATGATGAAGAAAAAGAATGCTTTGCACTGCGTCCGATGACCTGTCCGTTCCAGTATCAGGTTTATCTGAACCGTGCCCGTTCCTACCGGGATCTTCCGATGCGGTTGGGTGAAACTTCTACCCTGTTCCGAAATGAGGACAGCGGGGAAATGCACGGCTTGATTCGCGTGCGGCAGTTCACCATCTCAGAAGGTCACCTGGTTCTGCGTCCGGATCAATTGGAAGAAGAGTTTAAGGACTGTTTGGCACTCGCCAAGTATTTCCTGGATACCGTTGGCTTGCTGGATGCCTGCACCTTCCGATTCTCCCAGTGGGATCCTGCCAATCCGGGCAATAAGTATGAAGGGAATGCGGAGCAGTGGGAAGAAGCACAGCGTGTCATGGGCAATATCCTGGATCATCTGGGCGTTTCCTATGAAATCGGCATTGATGAAGCGGCATTCTACGGCCCGAAGCTGGACATTCAGTATAAGAATGTATTCGGCAAGGAAGATACGCTTGTTACCATTCAGATCGACATGCTGCTGGCAAAGCGGTTTGGTATGTATTATACCGATACGGATGGTCAGAAGAAGCTGCCGTATATCATTCACAGAACCTCTCTTGGCTGCTATGAGCGGACACTGGCATATATGCTGGAGCATTTTGCAGGAGCTTTGCCGCTGTGGCTGGCACCAGAACAGGTAAAAATTATTCCGATTGCAGACCGGCATTTGGATTTTGCCAATGCAGTTCAGCAGCAGCTGACAGCAGCAGGTCTGCGCTGCCAGATCGACAGCCGTGCAGAAAAGGTTGGTTATAAGATTCGGCAGGCAACTCTGGAAAAAGTGCCGTATATGATTACCATTGGTGATAAGGAAGTTGAAAACCAGACCGTCTCCGTTCGGTTGCGCAATGGCGTCGATTTGGGTGCGATGGCACCGGAAGCATTGCTTGCACGTCTGGTACAGGAAGTTGCCACCAAGCAGAAAACTTCCGACGGAGCGGAACAGGCAAAGTAAGGGAAGGAAACACTCCGGTATTTTTGCCGTATGCGGTTCTTGAAAAGGAAGCATCTCGTACAGATTCTGGAAGGAATCTGTACGAGATTTTTTTCATCCTTGCAGCTGGTGCAGGTTGCCCTGCTGTCGGGGGTAAATTTCCGCCAACTGCTTGACAATTCGCTTGAAATGGTGTAAAATAAAAATACTGTATAAAAATTACAAAAGAATTCGCCGCTGTCGGAGAAATCTTGGCGGTGAAGGAAATTACCATGCAGTATGTGCGGCTCCGGGATTCGCCGGCAATGCTTTTTTCCTACTGGTAACGTGCATTGTGTTTGTGTAGGAGAAAGCGCCGTATTGGTAAGTTTAAGGGCACGTTCCAAATTGGTATTGAGATATTCTTTATTTGTGAAGTGATGATGCGGCGCACGGTTGTGACGCAGCATTTTGGCGTTTTTAAACAGAACATATCGGTCTGCGCAGTGCGCAGAGAAAAGGGAATAACGTAGATGCGCACGTACCGCCTTGTGTGAGATCTTGTAGTACAGATATAGTGCAAAAATCAATAAGGAGGTAGTGCATAAAAGATGACAGGGACTCAAATTGGAATTACCATTGCGTTGTGCCTGGTCTTCCTCATCATTGGTGCGGTTGTTGCCGGATGGATGTTTTACAAAAAAGGCGTTGCATCTGGAATTGAACAGCGCAAGCAGCATGCGGAAGCTGCCATCGGTTCTGCGGAAAAAGAAGCAGAACGCATTTTGGAAGATGCAGACAAAGACGCAGAAAACAAAAGAAAATCTGCTCTGATCGAAGCAAAGGATGAAATCCACAAGCTGCGTACAGAAGCAGAAAAAGAATTAAAAGACAGACGTTCGGAAATTGGCCGGCAGGAACGCCGTATCCAGCAAAAAGAAGAAAGTCTGGACAAAAAGACAGATAACCTGGAGCGTAAAGAAGATGCGCTGCAAAAGAAACTGAAACATGCGGATGAAAAGCTACAGGAAGCGGAATCCATCAAGAAGAGTCAGATGGATATACTGGAGCGAATCTCTGAATTTACCCGGGAACAAGCCAAGGAATACATCCTCCAGACACTGGATGAGGAATTGGTGCATGAGAAAGTCATGAAGGTTTCTAGCTACGAGCAGCAGATTAAGGATGAGTGTGAGGAAAAGGCCCGCAACTACATCTCCTTGGCCATTGCCAAGTGTGCAGCCGATCAGGTTTCTGAAACGGCAGTATCCGTTGTAGCGCTGCCCAACGATGAAATGAAGGGCAGAATCATTGGACGGGAAGGCAGAAACATCCGGACATTGGAAACACTGACCGGAGTGGATATCATCATTGATGATACACCGGAAGCCATTACCCTTTCCTGCTTTGACCACGTACGCCGAGAGGTAGCACGGATTGCTTTGGAAAAGCTGATTGCAGACGGCAGAATCCATCCCACTAAGATTGAAGAAATGGTGGAAAAGGCAAAGCGGGAAGTCGAACACCGCATTCGGCAGGAGGGCGAACGTGCCGTTCTGGAAACCAATGTGCATGGTGTCAACAATGAAATGATTAAGCTGCTGGGTCGGTTGTATTATCGTACCAGCTACCGGCAGAATGTCTTGGCGCACTCCATTGAAGTGGCAAAGTTGTCTGGTATTCTGGCTTCTGAGCTGGGATTGGATGCCAATCTGGCACGTCGTGCTGGTTTGCTGCACGATATCGGAAAGGCACTGACTGCCGAAATCGAAGGCTCTCATGTACAGATCGGCGTGGATGTCTGCAAGAAGTACAATGAGAATCCAGAAGTCATTCATGCTGTGGAAGCGCACCATAATGATGTGGAACCTCGTACGGCAATTGCATGTATTGTACAGGCGGCTGATGCAATTTCTGCGGCTCGTCCTGCTGCAAGAAGTGAGAACTACGAAAACTACATCAAGCGGCTTCAGAAGCTGGAGAGCATTTGTTCTTCCTATGACGGTGTCGAGAAGAGCTATGCTTTACAGGCAGGTCGTGAAATTCGTGTTATGGTTGTACCGGAAGCAGTCAACGACGAAAAGATGGTACTGATTGCACGGCAGATTGCCAAACAGATTGAAACCGAAATGGATTATCCGGGTCAGATTAAGATCAACCTGATTCGGGAAAGCCGTGTCGTGGATTATGCGAAATAAGATGCAGGAAAAAGCCCTTGCGCTCCAAACGGAACGCAAGGGCTTTTTGGATGGCAGATGTCAGAAAAAGCATTGTTTACTCGGCAGCTGAATCCGGTGCGGGTGTCAGTTCGTTTCGCTGATAGGTGTAGTCAATGACATCCTCCTGGTTGCCGGATCCGGCAAGCGGTGTGGTGCGGAACGAGATTTCCTTGAAGTTGGTGCGGATTTCCATTGCAACGTAACCGGTTCTGGTTTCGCCGGGTTCAAATGGTGTTTCAAATCGCTCTGCGTCTTCCCCGAACTGCTTGGAAATGCTCATCAATGCCCGGGCAGAAATGCTGGGCGCCACTTCGCCATCGACCAGAATGCTGTAGTTGGTGATGTACTGGAAGGACATGGAATCACTGGTGTTGTTGGTAATGGTTAGCTTGAAAAATACGATGGTGGTATCTTCGTCCAGATCTTTATAGAGCAGATCGGAAGAATAAACAGCGTCCAATGTGACAGAAACGTCATCAATTTCAACAGGTTCTCCCATGCTGCCCTCATGCAAAACGGTTTGAATGGGTTCTGTTGCACGGAAGTCTTTCAGTTCTTTCTGTCCGGTGCCTTTGCTGCATCCGGTGAGCAGTGTGCCAGCTGTCAGCAGAGCAAGTGCGCCGGCAAGCCATGCGGGATATTTTTTCATAAGTGCAATCCTTTCTATCGAAAACAATCTGTTTGGATCGGAAGATGAGCGAAAAAAAGCAGTCCCGGCAGTGCATAGAACATATCATATGCCTGCCGGGACTGTTTTCGTGTCATAAGTGGTTATGTGACAATTCCTTAGTCTTCTGCAATTGCAGAAACTGGACATGAGTCTGCACAGGAACCGCAGGAAATGCAGCTATCTGCATCGATTACGTAAGCAGCGTCGCCAGAAGCGATTGCGCCAACCGGACAGGCAGATTCACAAGAACCGCAGGAAAGACAGGTATCAGCGTCGATTTTATATGCCATGAGTACTCACCTCCCACAGGGATGTCGCTAGGGCACATCGGAAAGCAGATGCATTGGTTTCGCAGTGCCGCTTTCCGATGCGCCCTAATTCTTCCTGTTGCTCTTATTATAACAGATTGCCGGATAAAATGCAAGAGCTATTTTTTGGTTTCCGCAAAAAGGTTATTCCAAAATATGCTCCATCGCCTGATGGAAAATGGAGTAGATATGGTTGTCCGCCAGGGAGTAGATGATGGACTTTCCATCTCGCCGGCTGCTGACCAGGCGAGCCTGTTTCAGGATGCGAAGCTGGTGGGAAATGGCGGACTGCGTCATTTGTAGTAGGTTTGCGATATCGCAGACGCATTGTTCCTTTTGAAACAGGGCAAATAAAATTCGGGTGCGAGTCGGGTCGCCGAATACTTTAAACAATTCTGCCACATCATACAGCAGCGCATCGTCAGTCGAAATTTGTTGCAGCGGATCCTGTTGCTGGGCAGAAGAAGCAGATGCTGGGGTCGGCATTGGGGCGACGCCCTCCTTTCCAATAGGCAGATGGAATCGAATTGTCGATTTTCTGCGAGAATACTTTAATCATACGCTATTTTTTGGAATTTGTCAAGTATGAATAAAAAATGAAAATCCGAGCTGTTTCTGTACAATTGGACAGGATGGAACAAGAAAAAAGCGGTAGAAATAGGGTGGTTTTCTCAAATAGTTAAAAATTCACACTTAGGTACAGAACCGCCTTAGAAAATTTAGGATATCCCAAGGATTTATTCCCTTTTTTCGGTGTAAGCTGTATACGAATCATGATACAATGATACTTGTATATAGGAGAAATGGATATGGAAGGCCAGGGGGCCGGGTTTAGGAATAAAAAAGATGGGAATTGGGTGTTTCATATGCGAGAAGTGGTTGAAAAAACCATCAACAACTGTGAAGCAGTAGAACAACAAGTCAAACAAACACAAACGAGCACGTATGATCGGTTGCTGTCAGAATGGCAGAAGCAGGATGGTGCTGCTTTTTCCCTGCCGCAGATCGTGCAGGAAAAAAGACCGACAACCTTTGTGGAGGGCAAAGGCTTTCATGCGGTCACACCGCCGGCTGTGGAAGAAAAGAAAGCGCTGAGGCGCATCTTTGCGGTGATTGGAAAGGCCATGCTGGCATACCTGGGCATAGAATATGTGCTGAGTTTTGCAGTGGTTCAAGTGTTGCAGCTGCTTCATGTGGATGTAACGTACTACTATGACAGTGGTTACATTTGCGGCAATGTGTGGGCTGTTTTGCTGATGCTGTTTATTGTAAAAGTGGTCAAGTATCTGGTGCCAATTTGGATATTGCATCGATCTTTTCGAATGCCCAAAAAGGTTGCAGTGCCTCTAAAGCCTGTGCAGCCCATGGCGATGGTGCAGGGGATTCCATTGGTGATGGTTGCGTTTGCAGTCATGAACTTATGGCGAGGTATCAATGCGCACAATACGATACGATACAGTTCCATTGGAACAGCATTGCAGATGCTGACATATGCCAGCTGCCCGTATCAGGTCATTTATTTCTTTTTTGATCTGATTTTGGTGACGGCTCTGGTGAATCTGCTATTTCGGGCAGAAATTTTACAGGTGCTGCGGCAATTCGGCGATGAGTTTGCTGTGCTGGTGACTTCTTTACTGGGTGTGGTCATGTTTCATGATGCACCAGCGGCACCGACTTTGTTTTTGGTCTATGTGATTTGTGGCTGTGCAACCTTACAGAGCGGATCACTGTGGGCCGGTATTTTAAATTTGTTTGTTTATCGGCTGCTGTTGTTTAGTCTGTTTCATTGGCGGTATTTGGGAGAAAGGGAAACTGATCTATCTGCTGATTCTCTTGGCAATCGGTTTGGCTTGGGCGGGAATTGCATTGGCGCATCGGTGGATTCGAAAACTGCCGCGTTCTTCCCCCACTTCGTTGAAAGAGAAGGAGAAGTGGCAGGTCATCTTACAGGAGGGTTCCCTGATGGTGGTCACCTTGTTGTGCCTGGTGCTGGCGGTCATCAGTTTCATTTTTTAGGGTGCGTTCCGGAAAAGTGGCCGGGCAGATTTTAGGAGGAAGCAGCATGCAGGAATGCTATCAGCCGGAGCAGCGGTTTATGGAACGGGCGCTGGAATTGGCGCAGCAGGCAGCAGACTTGGGAGAAGTTCCGGTTGGTGCTGTTGTGGTGCATAAACCGACCGGCAGAATCATCGGAGAAGGCTACAACCGCCGGGAATGTGACAAATCGCCGCTTGCGCATGCGGAGATTCTGGCAATCGATCAGGCCAGCCGGACATTGGGCGGCTGGCGTGTAATTGACAGTGCCATTTATGTGACATTGGAACCGTGTCCGATGTGCTGCGGTGCGATTCTGCATGCCAGAATCGAGGATTTGATTTTCGGGGCATCGGATCCGAAGGGCGGTGCAGTTTGTTCCGTGGAGCAGATGTTTGAATTGCCCTATCACTATCACCCCCGTATTGTAACGGGTATGTGCGCCGATGCATGCAGTCAGATTCTGCGTGATTTTTTCCGTGCACTGCGGGAACAAAAAAAGCAACAGAAGCAGCAAGCTGCGCTCTGAGGAAAAGCCGAGGCGGTCATGGAACCCCTCGGCTTTTTATCGCTTGGAAAAAATGGATGCACGGGATTGGCACAACGGTGCTTGACAGGGTGTCGAAATATTCGTATAATAGAGATATCCGGGCATGCTGCATTCCGATGTTGTATGGTGTTGCGCGAAACGTCCCGGAATACAGAAGCAATTTGGATAGTAGAAAGGATTGGAAGCATGAAAAAGAAAGTACAAGCTTGGCTGGCGGCAGCTATGACGGCAACCATGCTGATGAGTCATGCAGCGCTTCCGGCGGTACATGCGGAGGAGATCAATCGAAACGATCTTTCTGTTTTAATCTTAGGAGATGATGTTTCAGCCGGAGTTGGATTGCAGGAGGGCGAGCAGGCATATGGTGAACTGGTCGCTTCCTATCTGGGAACGGAAAACGTGCAGAATTATGCACAGGAAGGCGCTACCACCGATTCCCTGCTGAATTTGATTCAAACAGATGACATTGTACAGGCGAGCATTGCAGAGGCGGATATCATTTTGATTTCGGTCGGTGCCAATGACATTTACCAAACGGTTTTGCAGAATGAATATATCAATATTTCTGACTACAACAGTATGCAGGCGGTATTGAACAGCTTGGACAGCAATACACGATTGAATCTTTCCAAGTATTTGCGCAATGCTATGCCGCCGGTTGTGGAGCAGGCAGTAAGCAATATTCAGGAAATTACAAAAGCGGTTTATGCCGTGAATTCCGGTGCGGATATTGTTTTTCAGGATGTCTATAATCCGCTCTCTGTCAGCAAGGATACCACGGGACTGACGGGCGGTGCACCGGCAAAGATCTCCATGATCAGCAGTGAAGTAGAGGAGTATTTGCAGGGCGGTGGTTTGATTACCACTGGAATCAATACTGGGATTCAAGCTCTGCGGCAGGCGAGATGTGCAGAAGCGCATACGCTCTTTTTAAACCATGGCTGGTATTACACCAGTGTTGGAACATTGGGCTTGCAGCCGAATGGAATTGGGCAGCTTGCCATTGCGCAGGCAACCATTCAGACGCTGAATTTGCCGGGCGGGAATGGAACGGAATTATCCGCTGCCTACCAGAACAGCGGTGCAGCAGAATCCTTATCCGGTGTGGATGCCACCGTTGACCAGAACTTGCAGACTCTGAGCCGCTCTACAATAGAAGTTTACCGCAAGGGTGACGTCGATCACAGTGGTGAAATTGAGCTGGCAGATGCCACCATGGCGCTGACACAGTATGCAGAACAGTCGGTTGCCAATTGCAATCCCCTCAATGTAGTCAGCCGAAAGGCAGCAGATGTCAATCAGACGCCGGGCGTAGACCTGGGCGATGCCACCTTGCTTTTGACCTTCTATGCAGAAAAGGCCGTGGGCAATGTGACAGAAGAGGACTTTGACGAATTTGTCAAGCAGAATTCCTAATAGGGAAGTTTTAGCATTCAAAAAGCAGCTGTGCCGTGCTTGCACAGCTGCTTTTTGCTGCGTTTGGCAGGAAATCGGGATGTGTGAAAGCCAATGTACGCTTTGTGTGAGAAAAAAGGAAACGCTTTTACGCTCTTTTCCAGCACTTATCATAAAACGATCACATAGGAAAGTATAATAAGATACAGAAAGTAAAACAAAACCCCGCATTCCCCCAAGGGCATGCGTTTCATAGAAAGGAATGAACGAGTATGTTTGGACATGATAAGGAAAACAAGAAAAAGGTGGAGGCAGCGGCGCAGCAGCAGACCACACAAACAACACAGACTTCTGCAACAGGTGCTGCGAATACAGCGGAGAATGCCTATCAGACGGGTTATTACCGCAGCGTTCCGCATCAGGATGAACCGATTTATTCCAATCAAGCCTCTTACCAAAATCAAACACAAAGCAAGGATGGCAGCTACAGCTACGCCAATTACTGCTCCAATCCAACTGAGACGAGCGGGAAGCAGACCAAGAAGAAAAAGAAGCATACCGGCTTAAAGGTTGTCGCATTGGTGGCTGCATTGGCAATTGTATCGGCAGGATCCATTCAGGCTTATCGGTATGTAACGCCGTTCTTTGATAAGGACAGCAGCTCCGATTATCAGGCAAGCAGCAAGAAGGACAGCAGTGCTTCCAGCAGCGGTGCAACTGCTGAAACGACACAGAGCAAGTCCGATTCCAAGAGCTGGATTGAACTGGCTTCCGGCGGAGAAGCAAAGTCGGTAACGGATATTGTCTCCAAAGTGATGCCTTCCGTTGTCGGTGTACAATCTACCTTTACGTATAATGGTGCAACGAATAACAGCAACAGCGGATTTGGATATGGATTTGGCTATGGATTCGGAAACGGCGGCAGCGACAACAGCAGCTCCCAGACCATGACGGGAACCGGTACTGGTATTATTATGAGTGAAGATGGCTATATCGTCACCAACAGCCACGTGATTTATGATGATGAGTATGGCTGCGGTGTTGCAACCAAAGTAGAGATCGTTCTGGAAGATCAGGAAACGTACTACGATGCAAAAGTTGTTGCTTACGATCAGGAATCGGATATTGCCGTTCTGAAAACAGATCTGACTGGCTTGCAGCCGGCAGAATTTGGCGACAGTGACAACTTACAGGTTGGCGAACTGGTTGTTGCAATCGGCAACCCGCTTGGCTTTGAATTGTTCGACACCGTTACCTGCGGAATTGTTTCCGCATTGAATCGTCAGGTTACCATCAATGATAAGGCCATGACCCTGATTCAGACGGATACAGCGATTAACTCCGGTAACTCCGGTGGCCCGTTGATCAACAGTGCCGGACAGGTAGTTGGTATCAACTCCGCAAAAATGTCCTCCAGCTATTCTTCCAACAGTGCTTCCATTGAAGGAATTGGATTTGCAATCCCGATTACAGAAGCCAAGGAAATCATCAACGACTTGATCAACTATGGTTATGTAACCGGTCGTCCGCAGCTGGGCATCACTTGTCAGGATGTTTCGGAATCCGTTTCTCAAGCGTATAATATGCCGATCGGTGCCTATATTATTAGTGTTTCCGAAGGCGGTGCAGCAGCTAAGGCTGGCTTGAAGACTGGTGATGTCATCACAGGCATTGAAGGACAGGACATCAAAACGACAGAAGAATTGAACAATATCAAAAATGAATACAATGCAGGCGATACCGTTACATTGACCATCGTTCGGGATGGAAAGACTATGGATGTAAAGGTTGAACTGCAAGAGGTAACGAACCAGAACTAATGAACTCTGGAAAACTGCCTCTTAAGAATTCTTGACAGTTTCATTTTTTCATACATTCTCCTTATATACTTTTGTAAAGAGACCGGAGGGCAGAAATGCCATCCGGTCTTTTTACGTGGTTTGCGGTTGGCGCACCAAATGCAGTAGGATGCATATATTGTTGGTAAGGGAAGAAGCATGTCGGAAATAGGAATGGAACCTTCCGATATGCATCCCCGAATCAAAAACGACACATGGAACGCATGCAGATCGAGTACGCAGTTTGCAGTTGCTGCGCAGAAGGAAACGGAGGATGTCATGAAACAACCACAAACCATTGTCATTGCCGGCGGAGACTTGCGGCAAATTTATGCGGCACAGGCGCTTGCTCAGCAGACGGAGCATCGAATTGAAATGATTGGAGTTCCGCAGAAAATGCTGTCTCCCTTGCAGACTGCGCACGCAGAACTCCCGGATGCATTGGAAGCAGATGTACTGGTGCTGCCGATCCCGGCGGTAGACGCAGCCGGTAACGTGCCGGCACCGCTCAGCGCTTCTTCTTTGGAGTTGGAAGAACTGCTTCGGCATATGCGGGCAGGCGGTTTGATACTGGGCGGCGGTGCCATTCCGCCCTTGCGTCTGATACAGGAAAAGCGGCTGGAATATTGCAATTACCTTCGGCAGGAGACACTGAGCATTGCCAATGCGGTTCCGACTGCGGAAGGCGCACTGCAAATGATCATGGAAAAAACGGTGCAGACCATTGCTGGAAGCCGAGTCTTGATTTTGGGTTACGGCAGAATCGGGAAGGTACTGGCTGCACAACTGCATGCTTTGGGTGCAGCGGTTACCGTTGCCGCACGGCGGGAAACAGATCGGGTCTGGGCGGAGCTGGCGGGATGTTCTGCGAAATGCATGCAATCGGCATTGGCAAATTTAAGTGCCTATGATGTCATTTTGAATACCGCGCCGGTTTTGCTTTTGGATCGGGAAGTTCTGCAAACTGTGCGGGAGGATGCCTTGGTAATTGATCTGGCATCCCGTCCCGGCGGTGTGGACTTTGCAGCTGCAGAAGCGCTCGGAAAACAGGTCGTGTGGGCACTGTCCCTTCCGCCAAGCGGAACTGGTTGACACATTTTCTGCTCCATGGCAGCAAAATCCCCAATTTTTTTGAAGAAAGAGGAAAAAAGTGATTTTAAATAGAGAAAAATGGCGCGGATTGTGAAAAACAAACAAAAAACAGAGCGATATTCGTTCAAGAATTTTGAAAAAAAAGCCCGGATTCGCTTGACATCCAGGCAAGAATGTGTTAAAATACGAATGTAAATTATTTATGATGCCTTGAAAATCGCTGCATGATAAATAATAAGCAGGATGTCGAATGCAATATTTTATTCTAACTCAATTTGGCGGAAGAGATTCGTAAGAGACAGATTGGGGTCATAAGGCAGGATATGACGGGGGATAAAGGGTGCAAAAGCAATCACGTCGCACATGCTCAGGCAGCCTGTAAACTTTTGAAAAGAGAGGCAAAGAAAATGAAGAAGATATTCAACAGAGTTCTAGCCGCTGCTGTTGCAGTACCGGTTGCCATTTCTCAGGGCTTGCTGTTCACCAATGCGGATGAAGCAGCTTCCTCTACCAAACTGACAACTGCTGACTTCTTGACCATCGAAGGATGCAAAACATCTTCCGACTGGGGTGTAGATGTAGAAACAGCAATTGTTGCTGCTGCTGGCGCTACTGGAACGATTGATTTCAGCGCAATCTCTGCTGCTCTGCCGAATCAGGATAACTATTATGTAGGCGTTCTGAACAACATTCTGGCAGATTCCGGCAACGCAACCGCAACCGTAACAGCTGACAGCAAGCTGACTGTTACCGGAAGCTTTGATGCTTCCAGCTGGGTATCCGATAAGCTGATTCCGGCTGTAAAGGATAAGCTGAAGGAAATGGGTCACGATGCATCTGATATTACAGTTACACTGGATGCAGCAAACCTGAGCGGTACATACAGTGCTTCCATCGATGCAAACGATATCAGCACCACCAAGACCTTTACAAATGGGGAAGCAACTATCGTAACTTCTGATGGCACATCTTACAAGTACACAGATTATGCAGCTTACCTGCAGACTGTTGTAGATCAGCTGAAGGCTTCTATTGCACAGCAGCTGGCTGCAAATGATATCACCCTGACTGCTGAAGAAGCAGCTGAATTGGATGATCTGCTGACCGTTCGTGCAGACAACTGGACCAACAAGATTGAGAATCTGCTCGGCAAGGAAGGCGAAAAGAAGTACGACAGCATCAATGATTTGCTGGCTGCTGCAAACAAGAAGAACAGCCACGTTCCGGCTTCTTTGAGTGAAGCTGCCGCATACAATGCTGCTGCTGATGCTGCAATGAGCCAGATCAATGGCATCATCAATCAGACTGATGTTGCAATTGATATCACAGCACAGGATGTAATTGATGTTCTGAGCCAGGGCTACAACGTTGTTGCAACTGCTGATGCAGAAGCTGGCGTTTATGACCTGACCTTCAACATTCCGGATGACCAAATTGATGAACTGACTGCTGCTCTGCAGGAAGAACAGGATAAGGTAGATCCGACAAAGGCTGTTGTAAATGTAACTTCCGAAAAGAAAGTGGAAGTAAAGGCTACAAAGGATGGTACCCTGTTCTTTGATGTAACAAGAACCTTTACAAACGATCTGATCGATAAGTCTCTGACAACCACTACCACTGCTGCAACCACAACCACACCGGCAGGTGGCACAACTACCACAACACCGGCAGGTGGCACAACTACCACAACACCGGCAGGCGGTACAACAACCACAACACCGGCAGGTGGTACAACTACCACAACACCGGCAGGTGGTACAACTACCACAACCGATGTAACCACAACTGCAGTAACTACAACAACTGGTGTAACCAAGATTTCTGTTGTAGAAACCAAAACTGGTTACTACTTCTCTGAAGACACTCGGACATTTGATCCGACTGCTTTGCTGAAGGTTGTTTCTGTTGACGAAAAAGGCAACGAAACTGACATCACAGCAGATGTTACATTTGGTGAAGATGGCGCAGCAACACCGAAGAGTGTATATGCTGATACAGAAACCTATTATGTAGGTACTGTAGATGCTTACTACAAGGGTGTAAAGCTGGATGCAGCTCCGACTGTTTACATTGGTGTAAAGGGTGACGCTGATCTGGATGGTACAGTTGGTTTGGAAGATGCAACACTGGCATTGACTTACTATTCTGAACATGCAGTTAGCAATGCATACTACTTCACCACTTCTAGTGCAACTGCTCCGGAAAATGTAGAGCTGGAAACACTGGCTTACTTCTTGGCAGATATTAATACAGAATCTACTGCTGGTGCAGATTCTGCTGATCTTGTAATTGAACTGGCAGATGCAACCAACATTCTGACTTACTATGCAGAAGATGCTGTAAAGAATGAGCCGAAGTGGGCAGCAATTTGTGACGAACTTGCAAATCATCCGATTTGGGGCGCACAGATTGGCTAATTATAAACAAACATTTGTTAATATGTATGGAGCATGGGTGCATACATGCTCCAGTACATAAAATAAATATAAACTTTTACGAGTGAAAGGAATATGGAAAATGAAAACTACATTTAAAAAGGCATTGGCAGCTATTTCTGCTAGCGCAGTTGTTGCTACTTCTGCTGTTGCTATGTTTGCTGCTCCGGCAAGTGCTGCTGGTACTGTAACATTTGGTATGGAACAGGTTGAACTGACTCTGGACGAACTGAAGGCTGCTAACTATGAAGTACCGGTAAATTACTATGTATCTGGCAGTGATGATACCGTTGGTGCAAACGCATTCGGTTTCTACTATGGCGATCTGTCTTATGATGATAACTATGATACTGCACAGGCTGTTACTGGTATGATTTCTGCAGTTGCACACAGCACTAGCGACAAGTTCGTTTGGGTACCGAATACATTCTCCAAGACTGCAAAGAAGGGCCTGTCCAAGAATGGTAACCTGTTTACCTTTACTTTCACAGTTCCGTCTAGCGCACAGCCTGGCGATGTATATCCGATTACCATGGCTGCTACTTCTAATGGTGGCGTAGCTGGTGGTATTGATACACTGGATGGTACTGGTAAGATCGACTATGCTCTGGTTGATGGTTACATCAAGATCAAGGAAGAAGAAACCACAACTACAACCACAACAACCACCACAACTACTACAACCACAACAACCGCAGCTCCGGCTACTACAACCGCAGCTCCGGCTACTACAACTGGTAAGAAGGCTACTACAACCGCAGCTCCGGCTACCACAGCTGGTAAGAAGGCTACTACAACCGCTAAGGCTGCAACTCCGAGCAAGAGCAACGGTGCAACCAACTCTAAGAGCTCTCCGAAGACCGGTGACGTTCTGCCGATCGCTGGCGTAGCTGCTGCTATCGCTGTTGTTGGCGGTGTTGCTCTGGCTTCCAAGAAGAGAAAGTAAGAGAAAACGCTCGAATCACTCGACGCAATAAGATTTGATTGGAAATAAGAAGGCGCTCTCCATTTTGGAGGGCGCCTTTTTTGTGCTGTTTGCGGCAAATGCGGCATAGAATGGCAGGGGGTGAATGACAGAATGATTGGAATTTACGCACGGCAATCCGTAGAAAAAAAGGACTCCATCTCCATTGCCTATCAAATTGCCCGCTGTAAAGCAATGTATGCCGCAGAAGAAGCCTATGAGGTCTTCCAGGATCAAGGCTTTAGTGGGAAAAATACACAGCGCCCGGGCTTTCAAAATTTGTTGCAGGCAATTCAAGCAGATCGGCTTTCGCGTGTCATTGTCTATAAGTTGGATCGGATTTCCCGTTCGCTTTCGGACTTCCTGGGGATGATGCAGCTGTTTCAGGCACATCATGTGACCCTGCTTTCCTGTTGTGAGGCGTTTGATACGACAACGGAACTGGGCAACATGATGCTGAAGCTGTTGATGATGTTTGCGGAGATGGAGCAGAAAACCATTGCAGCAAGAGTGCGGGATAATTATTATGCAAGAGGGGAAACACAGCAATACCTGGGCGGCTATGCGCCGTATGGCTTTCAGAAAGAGGGAAGCGGAGCACATGCTTATTTCAAACCGCATCTGACGGAATCTGCCATTGTACGCTGGATGTACCAAATGTATGGCTTGCTTGGGAAAAGCGTGGAGGAGCTGGTGCAGACGCTCAATCAGGACGGTATTTGCACCAAAACAGGACATTGCTGGTCGCAGTCCAGCGTGGCAAGAATTTTACATAATCCCATCTATGTGCAGGCGGATGCAGCAGTGTATCGCTATTTCCAGCAGCAGCATGCCATTTTGCCGCAGCAGGCAGATGCCTATACGCAGGGCAATGGATGCCTGGTCTATGGAAATGCACAGCAGCGTGCCGGCAGTAAGTTTACACAGCTGGAGGGCGAGCATATTATGCCTTGTCAGCACAGAGGGTATATTCCGGCTGCTTTGTGGTTGACGGTGCAGAAGCGCTTGCAGGCACGTGCAGGCGCATCCAATCGTGGCAGCGGTTCTATGACATGGCTGCAAGGCTTGCTGCTCTGTGGATGCTGTAACCTGCGGTTTTATGGCAAACGGAATGGGGCAGGTACTGTTTATCTGGTGTGTCGTGGAAAGCGGCAAGGCATTTGTCCGGGCATTCCGGCGCTGCGGGCAGAAGTTGTGGAGGCAATCGTTGCACCGTTTTTGCTGCGGAAGATACAGGCGCATCTGGCTGCTGGGCAGTCTGCCATGCCGCCCTTGCAGGAGACTTTGCAGTTGGATGCCCTGGAAGAACGTATGCAGCAGTTGACGGCAACCATTTCCAGCAGTGTGCCAGCGCTGCGCCCGTACTTATTGGAAGAGCTGGGAAAGCTGCATCAGGAGCGGCAGCAGCTGGAGGAAACTTGTGAACAGGCACAGCAGGAATTGCCCAAACCAGTGGATGTTGCACAGGCGTACTGGCAAACAGCGACCATAGCACAGCGAAAACGTCTGGCACAATTGTTTTTGGAAAAAGTGCTGCTTGAACCAAATGGAATCAAGTTGTTTTTTTATTGAGGCATTTGTGTCAATCTGTTCCCTTGGCTCCGGGTAAGGTTGCACCCAAAACAGCCGGCTCGATCATTGCGGCGACCATCTGCCATATTATCGAGGAGAGGGGAATCGTGACATGATCAATTTGAAAGGTGTGCGGGTGGGGTATGCCTTAACCGGCTCCTTCTGCACCTTTTCGAACAGTATACAGGCAGCAAAAACATTATCGGAACAAGGTGCCGTGCTGACGCCGATTTTTTCGGAGCACGCTGCTAACATTGATACACGTTTTGGGAAAGCAGCCGATCATCTTGCAGCATGGGAACAGCTTTGCGGCCATCCTGCCATTTGTTCCATTGCAGATGCAGAGCCGCTTGGCCCCAAAAATATGCTGGATCTTCTTGTCGTTGCGCCCTGTACCGCCAATACCATGGCGAAATTGGCGCTCGGCATTACCGATACAACCGTTACCATGGCAGTAAAATCCATGCTGCGCAATCAGAAACCAATTGTACTCTGTTTGGCAACCAATGACGCATTGCGTGCATCCGCCAAAAATTTGGGTTTGCTGCTCAATACCAAGCATTATTATTTTGTTCCGCTGGGGCAGGATGCACCGGACAAAAAGCCGGCATCGCTGGTGGCAGACTTCAAAAAATTGCCGCAAACTGTGGCACTTGCCTTGGAAGATACGCAAATTCAGCCGATTTTAATACCAACGTCTTAAAAAGGTCAAAAAAATATCGTATAATAAACTGGTTCGATAACGGAAGCATGGAATTGCATCCGTTGTTCAGCTTGTTGGATGGAAGAAACGACCGCCTGTTCCATGGAATAGGCGGTTCTCGTTGTACGGAGGGGAATGAAAGATGGCGGGAATTATTATGCGGCAAGCCATTATGATGCTGCTGCTGAATGTTGTAGGGATGGTTGCCTATTACACCAAAATTATCAATGCAGAAGGCGGTCGGCAGCTTTCCAAATTGGTGCTGCAAATAGTCAATCCGGTTTTGGTTGTTATGGCATACATCGAAGTAGAATGTTCTGCAAAGATGATTCGAAACTTGTTTTGGACATTTGGACTTGCCATTGTGGTTTACATCCTGTCCATTGCGCTGGTTACTTTGCTGATTCGGGAGAAGGAAGGACGAGAAACCGCCATTGAACGCTTCTCTGCCATCTACAGCAACTGTGGATTTATGGGAATTCCACTTGCCAATGCGTTATTGGGACTGGAAGGCGTTTTCTATGTGACAGCATTTTTAACAATTTTTAATTTGTTTGCCTGGACACATGGTATTATGCTGCTGACCGAGAAACGGGACATGCGTTCATTTTTGAAGGTGTTGCGTTCGCCTACGATGATTGGAATTGGCATTGGTTTGATTTTATTTTTTGCCAGAGTTCCAATTCCAGGTATTTTGGCAGATACGATGCAGTATGTTGCCGACTTAAATACACCGCTGGCAATGATTGCTTCCGGTATCAGTGTCGCACAAGCAAATGTATTGCAGGCATTGCGGAATGGACGGATTTATTATGTTTGCCTCATCAAGTTGCTGTTGATTCCGGCTGTTTTGACGGGCGTATTCCTCCTGCTGCCGTTTGCACCGCAAAATGTACGGCTGATTCTGCTGGTTTTGACCGCTGCGCCTTCTGCTGCGATGTGCACGCTACAGTGTCAGCAGCATAAAAAGAACGATGTATATGCATCCCAGATTTTTGCTATGACTACTATTTTATCAATGGCAACCATGCCGACAATTGTGAAGCTTTTTACAAGCTTGCTATGATTTTACAAACCAATTGGAAGGAAAATAAAAACGTTCCATTTACAATGTGGCGCAACTGTAAATTTTTTAGCTAATTGCGGAAACTCGGTTGAAATCCACTATGGATTATGGTAAGATTGTATAAAGTATTACAAATATTGTGATCATACAATAGGAAAAATAGACGAGGATAAAACGAAAATGAATGATTATGGCATTAGTAAGCTAGATTTAAAGCGACGCAATCGCATGCAGATTTTGCGTGTGATTCGGGAGAATGGGCCCATTTCTCGTGTGGATATTTCTGCTATGCTACATATTACAAGAGCCGCAGTAACGATTATTACCAATGAGATGATTGCACAATCCATCTTAGAGGAAGTCGGTGAAGAACCGCAGGATCCGTCCAATGAAATTCGGAAGGGCCGCCGGAAAATTCTGCTGGACATCAATCCAACGTATCGTTTTGCACTGGGCGTTTATATTGATGAAGCGTCCATCTCCATTGGATTGACCACGTTGAATGCACAGGCGTTGGACAAGCGGAGCCTTACATTGGAACCGGATGCATCCTCTTCCGATATCACCGAGCAAATTGCAATTACCGTGCGGAAGATGCTGCAAAACAGCTGCCTGCATGTCGAGGATATTGTCGGCATTGGAATCGGTGTTATGCCCTCCATGTGGAATCGTGTGCATGCTGTGGTAAAGGACGGAAACCTGGACTTTTCAGAGTTGGAACAGGCGGTAGAACAAGCCTGTAACCTGCCGGTTTATATTGGAAATGCCATTTCACTGTTTGCAATGGCAAGCATCAATTATGCGGAGCACTACGGACAACCGGTGAATCAGGTCTTTTTGCATGCAGGGCCGGTTTTCCACATTGCTGTCATTCAAAACAACCAGCTGGTCAATGGATTCCAGCGTTACACACACGTAGTGGAACGCTTCTGTGTGCATCCAAATGGAAAGCCGTTGGACGGCTATCCAAACGGCTCTGTAAAGGCAGAGCTTTCCAAGCAGTCGATGGTGGAGGATGTCGCAACCATTTACGGCAAGGATGAGACGCCTGCGCTGTATGCGCTGACAGAGGGCGATATGGAAGCTGTTTCGCTGCCGCTGCTGCTGACAGCATGGGATCAGGGAGATCTGGCACTGGAAAGTTTGGTAAAGCATTATCTGGATATGCTTTGCTGCCTGCTGATCAATGTCCTGCAAGCCTACTTTGCACAAAAGGTGTATCTGCACAACTTTGGATTCAATGAGCGGCATTTGGAACAAATCCGGCAGCATATGGCGTCTATTGCAGGCGAAGCCGAAGCAGACCGCATTGCTCTGAGCGCCATTGAAGAGCGGTACCATTTTATGTGTGGCTGCTGTTACGCCATTCAGCACGGCTTTTTTATGAAGGGCGGCATGATGGAGCGCAGCCCCAGCACCAAGTAGACAGAGTGATTATAATTTTAAACCAAAAAACAGGAAAAACGTTATTTTTCCTGTTTTTTTTTAATTTTCTGTTTTTTTGTCACGAACACTTGCAAGCGGTGCAAAGATATGCTATAATAGGAACCGTACGAAAAGAGGAGGAAAAAAGCGCTTTTTGTCGCAAAAATGCCTCCTTTTGCATAAACTGGCAATACGTAACGTGAGAGGAAGGGAGTGCGTGTGCATCAGCATGTATGCTGGCACACCAAAGAAGTATGGTTTTATCAGAAATGTCAAAGGAAGCTTTGCAGCAGTTTCAGACTGACTGTCAGGCTGCATATGCCGCTTATCAAGCAAAACAGTTGAAGTTGGATATGTCCCGTGGAAAGCCGGCTCCAAAGCAGCTGGAACTGACAAAGGGCATGATGGAAATTTTGAAGGAAGATGATTATCGGGCTGAAAACGGTCTGGACTGCCGCAACTACGGTGTTCTGGATGGTATCCCGGAAGCAAAGGCGCTGCTGGCACCAATGCTGGGCGTTCCGACAGAAGAATTGATTGTATTCGGAAATTCTTCTCTGAATGCAATGTACTGGGCAGTTTCCCTTGCTATGACCAACGGTGTGCTGGGCAGCAAGCCATGGGGAAAATATGACAAAGTAAAGTTCCTGTGTCCGGTACCGGGTTATGACCGTCACTTTGCAGTTTGTGAATTCCTGGGCATTGAAATGGTCAATGTACCGATGCTTGCAGATGGTCCGGATATGGATCTTGTGGAAAAGCTCGTTGCAGAAGATGACACCATTAAGGGAATCTGGTGTGTGCCGATGTACTCTAATCCGGGCGGCGTTGTTTACAGCGATACTGTTGTAAAGCGGTTTGCTGCATTGAAGCCGAAGGCAAAGGACTTCCGGATTTTCTGGGACAATGCATATTGTGTCCATCATCTGGTAGATAATCCGCCGGTACAGGCAAATCTGCTGGAAGAAGCAAAGAAGTGCGGCAATGAAAATATTTGCTACATGTTCGCTTCTACCTCTAAAATTACTTTCCCAGGCTCTGGTGTTGCAGTGCTGGCAGCCAGTGCAGAAAACATTGCAAGCCTGAAGAAGGCATTGGGCTTCTCCACCATTGGCTATGACAAGCTGAATCAGCTGCGGCATGTTCGCTTCTTTGATGGAAAGTTTGAGAATCTGCTCAAGCACATGAAGAAGCATCAGGCATTGATCCGTCCGAAGTTTGACATTGTTATCAACACCCTGGAAAAGGAACTGGGTGACCTGGGCATTGCAACTTGGTCCAATCCGCAGGGCGGTTACTTCATTTCCTTTAATATGGAAGGCTGTGCAAAGCGCATTGTAACGCTGTGTAAGGAAGCCGGCGTTGTACTGACTGGTGCAGGTGCTTCTTTCCCGTATGGCAAGGATCCGAAGGATGAAAACATTCGGTTGTCTCCGACTTTCCCGACTGAGGAAGAATTGCAGGAAGCTATGAATGTATTCGTTGTAAGTGCAAAATTGGCGGCGTGTGAAAAGCTGTTGGCAGAATAAAATCGATGGAAAAAGAAAAGCCGTTTGTCTGGATGGTTCAAATACCAGACAAACGGCTTTTTCTTTCATTTTGCAAAATGTGGGGGCATTATTTTCCCTGTTCCTTTTTCCATTCCAGGAATTCTTCGTAGGTACCCTGCCGATCCAGACAACCATTTGGTGTGATTTCGATGATACGGTTGGCAACAGTTTGCAGAATTTCATGGTCGTGGGAAGCCAGCAGGACAACGCCTTGGAAGGCTTCCAGTCCGTTGTTGACAGCGGAAATGCTCTCCAAATCCAAGTGGTTCGTGGGACGATCCAGCAGCAGCACGTTGGAATGGAACAGCATCATACGGGAAAACATACAGCGCACTTTTTCGCCGCCGGAGAGCACCTTTACCGGCTTATAGATGTCATCGCCGGAAAACAGCATTCTGCCGAGGAATCCACGCAGATAGGTCTCTGTAATATCGTTTTCGGAATACTGCCGAATCCAATCCAAAATGGAATCCTCGCAGTCATTGAAGTAGGCAGAATTGTCTACCGGGAAGTAGGAAGTTGACGTGGAAACGCCCCATTTGAAGGTACCGCTGTCGGGTTGTTCTTCTTCCATCAGGATTTTGAACAGCATCGTAATGGCCTGTTCGCTTTCACCGATGAGCGCCACTTTATCGGTTCGACCCAGTGTAAAGCTGACATTTTGCAGCAGGGGAACACCGTCTACCGACTTAGAAATGCCGTTTACCTGGAGAACTTCCTTGCCAAGTTCCCGATCCATATCAAATCCAATATACGGATAGCGGCGGCTGGAAGCCGGGAGCTCCTCGACTGAAAGGTTGTCCAGCAGTTTCCGCCGGGAAGTTGCCTGTCTGGATTTGGATTTGTTGGCAGAGAAACGCTCGATGAAAGATTTGAGTTCCTTGATCTTTTCCTCTACCTTTTTATTTTGCTGCTTCATCATGCGCTGCATCATCTGGCTGGATTCATACCAGAATTCATAGTTGCCGACATACAGCTTGATTTTGGTGTAATCGATGTCCACAATGTGCGTGCAGACGTTGTTCAAGAAGTGCCGATCATGGGAAACCACAATTACGGTACCAAAATACTCGGAGAGGAAGTCCTCCAGCCAGCGAATGGCGTCAATGTCCAGGTGGTTGGTCGGCTCGTCCATCAGGATGATATCCGGGTTGCCGAACAGTGCTTGTGCCAGCAGGATTTTGACTTTCTCATTACCGGAAAGCGTTGCCATCTGCTCATAGAGCAAGGATTCGGAAAGCCCCAATCCCTGAATCAGTTTAGAAGCATTGGATTCTGCTTCCCATCCGTCCAGTTCGGCAAATTCTGCTTCTAGCTCCGAAGCGAGAATGCCGTCCTCTTCGGAAAAATCCTCCTTGGCATAGAGGGCATCCTTTTGCTGCATGATGTCATAGAGCCGCTGATTGCCCATAATCACGGTATCCAGAACATTGTACGCATCATATGCAAAGTGATCCTGCTTCAATACGCTCATCCGCAGGTTCTTTGGAATGGTCACTTCTCCGGTGGTAGGGGTTAAATCCCCGCATAGAATTTTTAAGAAAGTGGATTTTCCGGCACCGTTTGCGCCGATGACCCCGTAACAGTTACCGGGATTGAATTGCAGGTCAACATCTTTAAATAAGGTATCTCCGCCGAATTGCAAGCTAACGTTGCTGACTGTAATCATGAGTACTCCTTTCAGAAAAACGAAATTAACGGCAAGCCTGTAATCGTATCCGACGGAAGGCTGCCAAACGATCCAATTGCCTGTAAGCAGGCAGGAAACACGCTCTAGTATACCATATTCTACCGTATTTTTCAAGCTATTTTCCAAAATCCGTCCCAGCAGCCGAAGCCTTTCGAAAAAGACTCATCGAACAGCCCAAAAACCCTGCACATTTCCAGTTGCTTTTTGACCATTGTACATGGATTTTTGTGCAACGGACTGCGCTTTTCTTGACAAATGTTAAGGTGGGTGCTATAATGAGAACAAATTCGGATGGCGCAAAAAGGAGGAATTTAGCATGCAAGACAACACGATCAGCAGCGAAGAATTGGCGTGCGTGGGAATCCATTGCACACATGGAATGAGACAGAAGGGAGAAACAGCAATGAAAGTCACATCCACCAAAAAAGATCTGATGCTGTACGGTGCCATGACCATTTTATTTGCAGTGGGCAGCATCCTATATATAGATTTGCACGGATTTACTAAAATATATTATTTACTCTGTTTAATTGCCCTGTTTTTACTAGGGGTTCTTTTTTTCGTAGAAGCACTGCGGTTCCGCATTACCTGGGGACTGGATGGCTTTACGGTGCGGCACGGTCTTGCTCCGGAAAAGCGGTATGCACATGAGCAGTTTCAGCATATGCATGTAGAACATCAATGTGTGATTCTGGTGCTCGGCGGCAAGAAGTACACCTTTCCACAGGGCTGTCCACATGCAACAGAGTTCATCGACTTTTTGGAAGAAACCTATGGAGATACGCAGGAGTGAACCACTTCTGCTGCAAAAAAAGCGGAATAAATGCGCAAAAAAGGGCGCTTGTTCCGCTTTTTTTGTGTAAAATCGCACGCCGTTTTTAGCGGATCAACGCCTTGCTTTCACAGGATTTTCATAAAAATATGGGAAAATACAGACAGAGAGAAAAAGAGGCTGTTCCAAAATGAGGACAGCTCATATGGGTAAAATTGGGAATTGCAAGACCGATCAACTATAGAAGGGAAGCGAATGGGTATGAAACGAAATTCTTTTGCGTGGGCAATGTCCATGGTCATTGCAACGGCATTGTCCTGTACAGGCTGTTCGGATTCCGGCTCTTCCAATTCTTCAGAAGCAAGCGCCGCACATGCAACCACATCCATCTCCGCTGAGGCACTTTCCAGTTTAGACGGTGCATATGATGCGGATGACTTTACCGATCAGTATGACACATTCGATGCAAAGCTGCAATGCAAGGGAGACACTGTCACCGTAATGGGCAATACAGATGCCATTCAGGTAGACGGGCAGCATGTCACCATTTCAGAAGGTGGTGTGTATGCGGTAACTGGAACACTGGAAAACGGACAATTGGAGATTGCCGGTTCAGAAAAGGTAAAACTCTATTTGGACGGTGTTTCCATTACGTCGGAGGAAGGCCCGGCAATTGTTTGCAACAATGAGAAGCGTACCATTTTGTCCTTGGCGCCTGATACCGAAAATGTACTGACTGGCGGCTCCAAGGACGGTGACACTGCATCAGATACAGATGAAGCAGAAAGCACCGACACAGAGGCAGAAACTGCCGGTATTTATGCAGCAGATTCTCTGACCATTAACGGAGCTGGAAGCTTGACGGTACAGGCTCCCTATGGGAATGGCATTGTCAGCGATCAGCATTTGCGCTTGACGGGCGGTACCATTACCGTGGATGCAGCCAACAATGGCATGAAAGGCAAGGACAGCCTGACCATGTATGACGGTACGGTCACCATTACCGCCGGCAATGACGGCATGAAGTCCACCAAGACAGAAGATGAATCGAAGGGATATGTGGTTATCTTCGGTGGATCTGTTACCATTTCCGCCAATGGAGACGGCATTCAATCGGAAACGCTCCTGCAAATTGAAGGCGGTACCATTCAGGTGGAAACAACCGGAGAGGTAGCTTCCAGCAGCGGACAGGACGCATTTGATCCGGGACAGGGCGGTATGCCAGGTGGAAACGGCGATGCCCCCACACCACCAGATGGAGCAGACTTCTCCCAGATGCCGCAGGACGCGCAGACTCATGATGGCAGCATACCAGAGCCGCCAACCGGTCAACCTGACGGAACGGCGCAAAATGGCGGAACACCGCCGGAACTGCCAAGCGGTGCCGGAACCGGACAGACGCCGCCGGACAGCAACGCTGCGCCAGGACAGCAGGAAACGGATGCTTCCAGCACGCAGACAACTGTGGAGCAGGATTCTTCTTCAACAACAACTACTACAACAGCCGATCAGGATGCCAGCAGCAAAGGGCTGAAAGCCGGCGGAGATCTTGTGATTACCGGCGGAACGATTTCCGTAACATCGACCGATCATGCTGTACATGCTGCTGGAAATGGCTCCATTTCTGGTGCTTCCATGCAAATTGATTCCGATCAGAAGGGCATCAGCGTGCATGGAGATCTGACCATTGATGGTGCGGATACGGAAATTGTGATTGACCGCTGTACAGAAGGCGTTGGGTCAAAAGCGACGCTTTCAGTAGAAGATGGCACCATTCGGATTCTGGATGCTTCCGATGACGGACTGAATACCGGTGGCACAACCGGAGATCATACCATGACCATCAACGGCGGGTACCTCTATGTCAATGCAAAGGGCGACGGACTGGATTCGAACGGCAGCTTGGTATTCAATGGCGGTGTTGTTGTTGTTTCCGGGCCGGTCAGCGGTGCAGACGGCTCGCTGGATTCCGATGGAACCATGGTCTATAACGGCGGCATTGTAATGGGCTTGTCCAGTCGTGGCATGATGGAGTATCCAGAGTCAGGGTGTCTGGTTGCCACCAATTTGGAGGCTTCTGCCGGAGATTCCATTGCAGTGGTTGCAGAAGATGGAACGGTACTGTCTGTGTTCCAGACGGAAAAAGCAGTCAGCGACTTGATCTATGCCAGTGCGGATGCTTTCAGTGACAGTTGTCAGATTGTGATTGGCGGCACTTATGACGGAACGCTGAATGCAGACGGCTATGGAACGGGCGGCACCATAACTGGCGGAACCACTGTAACAGCATCCGATGCTTCCTCCATGCCGCAGCAGGGCGGCGGTGGAGCTGGCGGCAGTTTTGGCTTCGGAGGCGGCGGTCAAACACCGCCCAATGCCTAAAATAAAAGAATTACAAATGCTTTTGGATGCAACGCTTGCTGCACCCAAAAGCATTTTTTATGCGTTGTGGGATGCAATGCATTCTCGCCAACCTTCCACTTGCTTTTCAAATCCTTTTCAGTTTGGTTTCACGAAACGAACACATAGCACTGGTATACTAAAACCATGCTCTTAAAGAGAGAGCATATAACATCCTCTGATCATTTCATATTTACCCCGATGTGAAATGATAAAATCCCCAATAATCCCTATATCATAGCAGAAAGCCCCCCACGACCCCTGGGGGGCTTTTTGTGTTTCCTGGTACGGATAACGAAAAAATTTGGGAAAGCCTGTCACAAATGGCAGGCTTTCGTTGTTATATGAAGTAGGACGTCCTAAGACATGGATTCAGCAAATACTTCTAGGAGGTGATCGCTTGCAGCCAGTTGATTTGATGCAGCAGCTTTTTACACGATACGAACAGCCGATGTACCGAATTGCCTATTCGATTTTACATCATCCGCAGCAGGCAGAAGATGCCGTTTCCGAGACCTTCTTAAAAGTTCTGGAACATCTGGATCAGGTGCAGGATGTGAACAGCAGCAAGACCAAGCAGTTCCTGGTCTCCATCACCCGAAATACTGCCATTAACCTTTATCGCCGCAATCAGCGGGAACGGGAACAAAGCATGGGAATGGAAGACCTGCCAACAGAACTTGCCGATCCGCATATGCAGGTTTACGATTTTGAACAGCGAGATGCGGTTGCGGCTATGCTCCGTGGACTGAGTCCGGAACAGCAGGAAATTTTGATATTGCGCTGTTATGAGGAATTCAGCTTTCGGGAAATTGGTGCTATTTTGGGCATTCGTCCCGCTGCTGCCAGAAAACGATATGAACGTGCCAAACAAGCTGTCTTAGCAAAGAAGGGAGAATATACCTATGAAACCGCAGAATCTTTTTGACCAAAAAATAAAAGCAGTGATTCGCTCCGGAATCCAGCAAGGTGACGATCAGCCACATGCATTTTCAGCAGAATACGAACAAAAGAAGCAGGAAATTCTCCAGCAGGCACAACGGAAGTCCATTCGTGTGACCTCTCGTTCAAAGCGCAGAATTGGCATTGCAGCGATTGCGGTGGCAGTTGCTGCTGCCATTCCAACCAGTGTGTATGCGGCCAATCTGGTGCGCAGCACCACACGGGTAGAGCGGAGTGGACAGTATGCTGCCGATTTGGTGGTACAGCCGCAGACGGAACAGAGTACGACCGATTCCACCCAGCAGCTGGATGCACAGCCGCTGGAAGATATGGGGCCGGTGAAAATCAACTTGTCCTACATTCCGGACTCTTTTGTAAAAGGCGAGCAGGGCAAGCTGACCTATTTTAATCCGGAAACACCGTATCAGGGCGGTATCTCCGTTTTCCTCTGGAAGCTGGAGGGCGACGATTCCGAATTCCGGATGGCGATGCGGAGCGCAGTCGATTCGGAGGAGCTGCATTTCAATGACAATGTCGGTTTGTACATGCAGAGGAACACCGTTGCCAAGAATGACAGCATTCAGATGGATAAGGATGCGCTGCTGCACATTGGCAACAGCCAGTATGTAGTAGAAGTCTTTGGTGGGGAAGACCTTTCTAAGGAAGAGATGCTGAAGGTCGTGGAAGGCATTTCTCTGACTCCGGTTGCCGATGCCTCCCAGGCAGATCCAGCCGATGTTTATCAGGCACCGCAGGAAGAGGTACGTGCAGATGCCGGTGTGGCAGAATCCGAGAAATTACGATTTGACAAGGATGACATAACGGGTGTTTATCAGATCGGGGATACGCACCAAGAACAGGTCGTGCAATTTGAATCCGGTGGCCCGGATCTTCCGGTTGATGTAACCATTTCCAACATTCGGATTCAGGATAATTTTGATGGCTTGGATTCGGGCGAAATCAATGGCCCTTCGGATTATGCAAGTTATTTGGATGCAGACGGCAATTTGGTGCCCAATGTTCGTACCTATTATGAGCCGGGGGATGGCGTCAATACGGTGGATACAGCAATCGGTACCAAGGAATTCCAGCAGAAGATTATCGTAGCAGACATCACCTATACCAACCACACCGATCAAGTGGCAGACTCCATTTGCGTATGCCCGAGCCTCTTTTTCTTGCAGGAAGACAAGGATTCCTATGTGGAATATGACGGCTTAAATGAGACAAACACCCTATATACAGACAGCTGTCTGTATCTGCAGGGAGATTTCTTCTATTACAACATGGGAAGCGGCAATTACACGGTAGAAAAGAACAACATCAATCATTTGCAGCCGGGAGAATCGGCTACTGTACAGCTTGCCTTTGCTGTCAATGCAGACAGTTTGCCATACGCTATGTTGTACTTTTATTGGGATGGCGGAGCAGGATTGGTTGACATTTCGCAGCAGTAAGACGCTACCCAGCAGAAAAAGGAAGCCGCACGAAAAAAATTTTTTTCAGGATGTGGCACTTCCGGCCTCTGCTGGTAGTTATAGATGAAAAGGGCAGTAAAAGACGGCAATACCAAGGATTCTTTTAACAAGACGCTTCTATTTGATGCAGCAAAAATGAAACAATTTTTCGAAACAGACTTCCTCCTTTTTGCTTTTATGCTTGCAGATTTCACGCAGCAGCATGGCAGTACCAGTTTTCTCACAACCTATTTTATCTTCTCCCCAATGTCATCTTTTGCAAATCTTCTTTTCTGTTTTGCAGGCGGTCAGATGCAGCTACATTTCCCGCTATACACTCCCCCGTCTTCGCATTGGCACCGCCGGCAAAGCAGATCCAAAAGCTCCCTAATCAAAAAAAGCAGACACATTCTGAGCGTAGAATGTGTCTGCTTTTTTATTTTTTGGAAGAAGATGAAGAAGATTCTGTAGAATCGGTTTTGACATCCCGAATGACAAACCAGAAGGTAGAACCTTCGCCCAGTTTGCTGTTGACGCCATAATGGTAGTTGTGCAGTTTCAGGATTGCCTTGACAATGGATAAGCCCAGTCCGGTTCCAACCACTTCTCGTTTGTGATTTTCAGAGCGGTAATACTTGTCGAAGATGAGTTTGATCTTATCCTCTTCAATGCCGTCTCCGGTATCGGTTACTTCAATTCGGACGCCTTCTGGCGTGTTGATCTGCCGCAGGAAAATCTGTCGGTCTTCCTTGGAGGTGTAGTTGATGGCGTTGTGAATCAGATTGCAAATGACACGTTCAATTTTGCCTTCATCGCAATATACCATGCAGGAAGCATCCGGCGTAAAATGCAGGTGATATCCCATTTGCTCAGAAATACCTTGATAGCGGTGGGCAATTTCCTCCATCTTTACTGCAATGTCAAATTCCGTGCGCTCCAGTTTCTGCGTGCCGCTTTCCAGCTTGGAAAGATCCAGCATGTCGTTGACCAGCTGTGAAAGGCGATCGGTTTCTTCGATGATGACATTGAGGTGCTGTTCCCGTTTTACAGGGTTGTTTCCGGAGAGATCCCGAATCATTTCCGCATAGGCTTTCAGCATGGTCAGCGGGGTGCGCAGATCGTGGGAAACATTGGCAATCAAATCCCGTTGCATCGCATCTGTTTTGGAAAGCTCCTGTTCTGCGTAGGTCAAAGTTTGTGCCAATTCGTCGACCTCTGCATATCCGCCGCCTTCAAAAACGGTCTGATAGTCGCCGTGTGCCAGGCGGTGTGCCGATTTGGTGATGCGTGTAATCGGCCTTGCAATATGCCGTGCGACACAGAAGGAAATGACGCAGCCCAGGAAGACCAGAATCAATGTAATACTCATGGCTTGCCGTTTCAGAATGGAAACGGTGGACTCTACCGGAACCAGCGGAGAATTTAGAAGCAAATATCCAACCACATCATGATTGTCGTTTTGCATGACTTTCCCATAGACGATCATGTTATTTTGCATATTCTGGTTGAAGACAGAGCGGCAAATGGTTCCCGTTTTGCTGTGCTGTAAGTCTACCAAATAAAAGAACGGATCACTGTCTGTGCTGTGCAGCAGGCAATTGTGACTGTACATGCATTGTGCATACAGTTCCTTTCCGTTTTTGTCCATGAGTTCAATGCAAAGATCGTTGGACAGTCCGATGTTTAAAGCAGTTTGTCGAAAACTGCCATCGTGGTAAGCGTGGATGAGGTTGTTGGCAACTTTTTCGGTATCCCGAATTTTGATGTATTCATAGAAATGTTCCAGAAAAACAACTTGGAACAGCCACATCAGAATGAATACAATGCCGACAAAGAGCATGAAATACAGCCAGATTTTCTGGCGCAGCTGCAAATGTCTATGTCTGAGGTTCAAATTTATATCCCATTCCTCTCAAGGTGACAATAAAGGTGCGGTATTTGCCCAAGCTGTTGCGCAGCATTTTGATGTGGGTATCTACCGTGCGGTCATCCCCGAAAAAGTCATATCCCCAAACTTTCTCCAATAACTTATCCCGTGTCAGTGCGAGGCCTTTGTTTTTGACCAGGTAGAAGAGCAGGTCATATTCCTTTGGTGTCATGGAAGCACGTTTGCCGTCCACATAGACCTCCCGACCGGCAAGATCAATTTCCAGTCCATCGAATTTGAGCCGCTGTGAGGCAGGTTCCTCCGTCACAGCTTGCTTGCGGTTGAGAACTGCCCGGATACGTGCCATCAATTCCTTTGGAGAGAACGGCTTGACCACGTAGTCATCAATACCCAGTTCAAATCCAAACAGCTTATCATATTCTTCTCCACGAGCGGAGAGCATGATAATTGGAATGTTCTTATGTTTCCGAATTTCCTTGCAGGCAGAATAGCCGTCTAAACGGGGCATCATGACATCCATGATAATGAGGTCATAGTCATTTTCCCGGCATAATGCGACTGCTTCCATGCCATTTTCCGCTTCGGTGACTTCGTATTCTTCAAATTCAGCGTATTCCCGTACGACACGCCGAATGTTGGCTTCATCGTCTACAACTAATAAATGATACACGCAATCGAACTCCTTTCAGGAATACACTTCACGCTATTGCATGTTTTGCAATAGCGTGAAGGATCAATATGGCTTGCCTGCACCATACAGAATCGTACGGGCAAGCGCGTGGAAACCAGATTACTGCTGTTCCTGCTTGTCCAATGCAGCTGCAATAAAGGAAGCAAACAGTTTCTGTGGTTTATTGGGACGAGATTTGAATTCCGGATGGAACTGTACGCCAATGAACCACGGATGATCGTGATATTCTACGATTTCAACCAGGCGTTCGTCCGGAGACAGTCCGGCAATGGTCAGACCAGCTTCGGTCAGCATCTTCCGGTAAGCGTTGTTAAATTCCCAACGGTGACGATGCCGGTCATAAATCAATTCTTCCTGATAAATGGAGCGAACCAGTGTACCATCCAGCAGCTTGCAGGGATACAGACCCAGACGCATGGTGCCGCCCTTGTTGGTCACATCCTTCTGATCTTCCATGATGTCAATGACGCTGTGTTCGCCGTCCGGTACAAATTCGGAGGAGTTGGCATCTTCCAGACCGGCAACATTGCGGGCAAATTCCACAACAGCCAGCTGCATGCCCAGGCAGATGCCAAACAGCGGAACTTTTTCTTCCCGTGCATAGCGAATGGCTTCAATCATGCCTTCAATGCCACGGTCGCCAAATCCGCCGGGCACAATAATACCATCACAGGCACCCAGCATAGCCGGAGCAGTTTCCCGTGTGATTTTTTCGGAATCAATCCACAGAATTTCTACCTTTGCATCATTGACAATACCGCCATGGCGCAGTGCTTCTGCAACAGACAGATATGCATCCTGCAAAGCGACATACTTGCCGACCAGTCCGATGGTAACCTGCTTATGCGCAGCCTTTTGCCGTTCTACCATGGCATGCCATTCGCTCAGATCCGGCTTTGGATTTTCCAGATTCAGGTGATGGCAGACGCAGTCCGCCAGTCCTTCTGCCTCCAGCATTTCCGGTACTTCGTACAGGGAGGGAGCTGTCATATTGGGAATAATGTCTTCCCGGCGAACATTGCAGAACAGGCTGAGCTTATCCGTGATTTCTTCCGGAATTTCCAGCTCGGTTCGGCATACGATGACATGGGGCTGAATGCCAATGGAGAGCAGTTCCTTTACAGAATGCTGCGTCGGCTTGGATTTCAACTCATTAGAACCGGCAATAAATGGCAGCAGGGTAACATGAATGTACATTGCATTTCCACGGCCAACCTCTGCGACAAACTGCCGAATGGCTTCCAGGAACGGTGTGCTTTCAATATCGCCGACAGTGCCGCCGATTTCTGTAATTACAACATCCGTGTTGGATTCCTTGCCAACCCGATAGATGCGTTCCTTAATTTCATTGGTGATATGGGGGATTACTTGAACCGTTCCGCCGAGATAATCGCCACGGCGTTCCTTGTTTAAAACGGTCCAGTAAATTTTACCAGTGGTCACGTTGTTGTTGACGGATAAGTTTTCGTCAATGAAGCGCTCATAGTGACCCAGGTCCAGGTCTGTTTCTGCTCCGTCATCGGTTACGAAAACTTCGCCGTGCTGATAAGGGCTCATGGTACCAGGATCCACATTGATATAAGGATCGAATTTTTGGATGGTTACCTTATAACCTCGAGCCTTGAGCAGTCTGCCCAGAGAGGCGGCTGTAATTCCTTTTCCCAGACCGGAAACGACACCGCCGGTCACAAATACATATTTTGGCATAATTGTTTCATCCTCCAGAATACAGGTTCAAAAATTTACTCCTATTCATTATACTATTTTTTGTTTGGAATTGCAAGTCTATTTTCAAACTTTAGCAGATTGTGTCGGAAAATCGGGGGAGTTGTCTCTTTTCACAAAAATAAGCTGCTATTTTTGTGCAACTGTTGTTACCCTTTTGTAAACACTGCATGGAATCAGAAGCTTTTGGGGGAATTGGTTGACATTTGCTTGTCAGATATGGTAAAATGTATTGTAATATACATACATTTTTGATGGAAATGGATGAAATCAGTTTGGAAGGGAGTTCGAAATTGCCATGGCTGCAAAAGACAGTACCATTGATTATATCTGGACCGACAAAAAGCGTACCCTATTTGGGCTGCCGCTGTCCTTTACACGGTATTATCTGACGGAGACACGACTCATTACGCGAGTTGGGTTCTTTCATGTGGAGGAAGAAGAAATCGAATTGTATCGGATTACGGATAAGAAGCTTTCGCTGTCGCTGGGACAGCGGATTTTTCGGGTTGGTTCCATTATTTTATACAGCAAAGATGTAGATACGCCGGAAAAAGAACTTCGTTCCATTCGAACCCCACGCTATGTTTCGGATTTGATTACACAGTGCGTCAATGCGCAGCGGGATCGCTTCCACATTCGTGGACGGGATATGATTGGAGATGTGGAGTGCAACCATCCAGATGTCGATCTGGATTCGGATGTGTTTCATGCGGACCAATCCTGATCAATGACTTTTAAGGGAGTCCGGGCAAAGCCGTCAGACCGTTTGGGGTGCGGAGTTGCCCGCTTGAATTAAGCGGCAGAAATGCCGGGTAAGGAAGGAAATTCTGAATATGCTTTCATTCATCACAGAACGACAGTCCTGTTGGGAAAAATTACAGGCGGAAACACGGCCGATTTTTATTTATGGCATGGGCGATGGTGCAGAAAAAATCATGCGGGTTTTTCAGGAAAAAAAGATTCCGCTTGCCGGTATTTTCGCCAGCGATGATTTTGTACGGGGACATTCCTTCGCAGGCTATAAGGTTCGGAAATTATCGGAAATTGAAGAGCAGGTGGAGGATTTTGTGATTGTGCTGGCATTTGCTGCCGGTTATCAGTCTCTGGTGGACAAACTGATCGATATTTCAAAGCGGCATCCGCTTTTGGTGCCGGATGTTCCGGTAGCCGGCAGTGGTTTGTTCACCTATGAATATTGTTTGGAGCATGCCCAGGAGCTGGAAGAAGTTTATCAGATGCTTGCAGATGAAGAGTCCAAGCGGGTTTATGCCAGCATCTTGAATTTCAAAATCAGCGGCAACATGCAGTATTTATTGGATGTTGTAACGCCCAAGGCAGAGATCTATCGAAAGATCATTCATTTGACCCCCAATGAAGTCTATGTGGATTTGGGTGCATACAATGGAGACACCATACAGGAAGTGCTTCAATTTACACATGAAAAGTACATCCGGATTTATGCAATGGAACCGGATCGGAAAAACTTCAAGAAGCTTTGCAAGAGCATTGACGGGCTGCACTATGTTTATGCCTACAATGCAGTGGCTTGGTGTACAGATACCACTGTGCCATTTGCGACAAAGGCAGGCCGGCAGTCAGCGGTGACTGCTGTGGGGCAGGAAATCACGGCACGTTCGGTGGACAGCATTCTGGAGGGCCGTCCGGCAACCTTGATTAAAATGGACGTAGAGGGTTGCGAACGGGAAGCACTCTGGGGTGCGGCACAGACCATTGCGCATTTTACGCCAAAGCTGATGGTTTCGCTGTATCACCGCAATGAGGACATGTTTGCCCTGCCGCTGCTGATTAAGCGATTGAATCCCAATTATGATATCTACATTCGGCATCAGCTCTATGTCCCGGCGTGGGAAACCAATTTATATGCGGTTCCGAAAAAGTAAAAAAGCAGGGCCTGTCTGTTCCTTTACAGACAGGCCCATTTAGTATGTTGCTGAAAAAATCGGCTGTGTCAGTAGGCACAGCCGATTTTGGGAATTGCTTATTTGAAAAACGTATTAAGAACGGTGGAAGATGCTGCTGTTGCTGCGTGTGGTGCTTTCCGAATCGCCATAGTCATAATAATCGGATCGGTTCCAATCTTCGTAGTACCAATCATCATCATCATTGTACCAGTCGTCATCGTCGTAATACCAATCGTCGTCATCGTCGTAATACCAATCGCCGTCATCATCATACCAATCATCGTCATCGTCCGTGTAGTCATCCGAGAAGAGATCATTCAGGAATGCTTCTGCATCCGGAATACCCAGTGCATCTTCTAGCGTAGCATAGAATGCATCGACGTCGATGTTATCGGCATATTCATCCAGTGCATCATCATCGTCCCCATTGTAGATGGTGGCATTGGCATCCGGCAGGGAAATGTCATGGCTGGATGCGCTGTCAATGCCGTATGTCAAGGAAATGGTTCCGTAATCGTCGCCATCATATGCAAGGTCTGCAGAGATGGTTTGGGCATTTCCGTCGGAATCCAATCGAAGTGTGAAACGATCAACCAGATCCGGAATGGAAATGGTTACATCGCCTTTCACATAACCCAGTTCGCGGTCAACGACTTCTAAGCCGTCAATTTCCAGGGAAGCGGTATATGTTTCCTCATCTATGCAGAAGGAGGCTTCTCCAGAGCCGCTGAAGGATTTGCCGTCCCGATCCAGTTCCACGGTCATGTCTGCAAGATCTTCTCCGTCAATCGACGCACGGAATGCAATACCAGCATGCTTGGTGTCAAAGCCGGCAAAGGAATAAATGGTGCAGGTGTCCGGAATGTCCATGTTGATGCCGCAGATGGTGCCGGTTGCATCGACATACAGGTTGAGTGTGCATACGGTATCGTTGGAACTACTGTCTGCTGCGTCATCCAGTTCGTCAATGAGTTCCTGCACGGTGTCCTTATAATCTTCTTCGCTCATATCGCCGTAGGTAACTGCGATATCCTGGATTACGGAATCGTTTTTCGCTTCCTTTAAAATGGCACAAACAGCAGAAGCAGCCGTTTCCTCATCGACTCCCAGTTCAATTTCTGTAGTGGAAAATTCCAGGTTGCCGACTTCTACGTTTTCACGCGTATGAACCTGTACATCGTCATCCAGTGCTTCTGTTAAGACGTCGGTGTAGCGCACATACAGATCTTCCAGTTCCTCTGGAGAGAGAATATCCCGGAATGTATCAGAAGAGAAGAGCGCATCCAAGGGGAATGGGTTTTCGTCTCCCCAATCAGCTTCCAGTTCTTCTTCCAGATCAGAAGTGGAGAAAGAAATATAATCGTCCGACAAAGACGGGATTTGCAGATACATTGCCTGATCGTCTTGGCTGTAGGAAAGATTCAGATCCAGTAAATTGGTATCATTTGCAATCAGGCTGGCTGTAACGCCATAGTTGCCGTCTGTGTGTACCAGATTGCCTTCAATGGCAGCGCTGTCCAGTTCCAGACCTTCTGCGGAAGTGCCGTCCATAGCATCCAGAATCAGATCTTTTGTGGTATCGGAAAATTCTGCTGCAATGCCGATTTTAGAAGTACTGCTGTCCATAAGATCCAGGTAGCGGGCATAGCGGTCTTTCATTTTTTGTGCACTTTCGGTTGCATTCTTTTCCATGACCCAGGCAAAATAACTCTCATCACTGGTGAAGTTGGCACGTGCAAAATTCTTGACGGTATCACTGGCAGCATAGGCAATGCCGCTGCCTGCGCCAACCAGTACCACGCCGCCTACGATGCCGGCAATGATTTTTGGTGCCTTGGATTTTTTGGCAACAGGTTCTGCCCCGACTGCTGCCATTCCAGTATAGTTTGGCATGGAATTGGTATAGTTTGGCTGTTGATTGTAATACATCGGCTGCTGGTAACCGGGAGCCTGCTGTGGCTGCTGATAGCCAGGAGCTTGTTGTGGCTGTTGGTAATTCGCCTGATTGTTATTTTGCGGTTGTTGCGGATACGGCGGTATTTGGTTGCCGTTTTGCTGAAATTGATCCATAAAAACTCCTCCATCTGGTGCGTCAGAATATCTGTCGTTGTCCTCAAGCGGCATGAAAATGCCGGCTTCTCCCTATCGTATGCGGAAAAAGGCGGTGTGTGCCATAGATTCTGTTTCCGCTTAGAGATCCAATTTTTTGGATCTGTCATAAAGTATTTTATTAATTGTATCAAATTTGGAACAGTTTGTCAATTCTATTGCAGAATTTGCTTGATTTTGAAATGTAAACGTTCTATTTTTAAAGTGTAAAGGAAGTGTAGATGGAAAAACTGCGACAAAATGGTTCGGGTGGAATAGAATCACCTTTTGCCGCATAAAATGCAGAGAAAGCGGCATACTAGCAGTACACCTGATGCAGCAGCAGCGCCGATCGGCAAATCCGATTCCATTGCCGCCGCTTCAGGGGAATTTTTAGAAATGAGGAACAAAGTCATGGAAAACAAAATGAAAAATCCGAGCATTCATTGTACCGTCACACAGTGCCAGCATAATCTGGGCACCGAACAGTACTGCGGCTTGAACAGCATTTCTGTTGGTACTCACGAGAGCAATCCGACTGTGCCGGAATGTACCGACTGCGAATCCTTTGTAAAGCGTTCTGACTGCTGCAACGCATAACCCCAATCCGGGCAAATCGGGACAGGACGTTCTGCCCCGATTTTGCACGTTTTTTTTGGCCATAATGTACAAAAATGAGGGGCGAAAAAATTACAAAACAGAAAAATATCAAAATTTGCTTGTTTCTTGTTGGAATTTCGGGTATAATAAGAATAGAACCAGTTTGAAGGAGGTTGAATCAGATGTTTGACAAAACAATGACATTTTCTGTCAATGATGAACGAGAACTCGAAATGAAAAAAACACTGACGCTTGTATACGATGCACTGGTGCAAAAAGGCTATAATCCGGTGAACCAAATTGTAGGCTACATCTTGTCAGAAGATCCGACCTACATAACCACCTATAACAACGCTCGGAGCATGATCCGGCATATCGATCGGGATGAGCTGTTACAGGTTTTGGTAAAGTCTTATTTAAACGATTGAGACAAAAGAAGCTCACTTTAAGCCCATATATGACGAAAAGCTTTCGATAAAGGAAAAGCTGAATGTTCT
>OGCO01001011.1_pt1 | contig 45334 bp, 32 predicted proteins | sample 1570171 | NCBI WGS metagenome assembly OGCO01 (sample SAMEA4370583, study PRJEB24528) | human gut metagenome
AATATGTAGATGATATCTGGCATCTGGATAAGGTTATTGTCAGAAAGAAATAATACGCTATATTTATAGAAGTAATTGCTTCTGAATAAAAATAAAGCCCCTGGCAGTACAGTTATCAGGACTGTATTGCAGGGGCTTTTTGCTACAGTAGTGACATAATACATTAATTCATTTGTGCGGGAAAATTTTGCGTACAGACATATAATATAAAGGAACAAAAAGTTCTTGAAAACATAGATTTGACTGGAAAAATGAGAAGGCATCTGTTACAATAGAAAATACAAAACAGAGTGCAAAGAGGGTGATCGAAAACAAAAACACTTTGCACAAAAGATAAAATTTCATAGATGCGAAGCATCTGGAAATAAGAATACGTCCGAAAACATAATCAAAATACAAAAGCGAACGATAACTAACAGCCAGGAAAGGTGTATCAGATGGCAAATAACACCATATTTGATAATGTTTTCAGAACAATGCTGGAGAAAATGCCAGAGCTTGTAGTGCCGCTGATCAACGAGGTATTTGGCACAAATTATCCCGCAGATATAGCAGTTGAGCAGCAGAGAAACGAACACCAGACAAAGAACGGAGAAAAGATTACAGATTCCCGGTTAAAAATAGCAGACAAGATCTATCATATAGAATGTCAGAGCACCGGAGATGCAGAAATGGTAATCCGAATGATAGAATATGATTTTGCTGTCAGTCTGGAAACAAAGCAGATTGAGAATGGACGGTACAAAATATATTTTCCTCATTCCTGTGTATTATATTTACGTGGAAAAGGCAGAAAAGATACTCTTGGAATGGATATTATCATGCCGGATGGGCGGGTAATAAAATATGAGTTGCCGGCTATTTACATAGAAAGATATACACAGGATGTAATCTTTCAGAAGAAACTACTCTTTTTCCTGCCATTTTATGTGATGAGATATGAAAAAAGCAGAGAAGATATAGAGAAAGATCCAGAAAAACTTCAGAAATTGCTGGATGAATATGTGACAATATCCAGAAGACTGGAAGAAAGTCTGCTTGAAAACGGAAAAGAAGCACTGCATCGTTACCTTGTGGAAGTAATCATAAAAATTGCAGACTACATTTTCTCAGATTCAGAAAAAACAAAGAAGGGAGTTGACCGAGCCATGGGCGGAGAAGTATTAGAGCTGAAAACAGATAAGCTGATAAATGAAATAAGGCAAGACGTGAAAGAAGAAGTGAAAGCGGAAGTGAAAGAAGAAGTGAAAACAGAGACGAAAGAAAAAATAGTAATCTGTATGCTGAAAAGAGGCAAAAGTACATTGGAAGAAATCGCTGCAGATACACAGATGCCGATTGAGCAGGTTGAAAGAATAAAAAAAGAACAACAGTTATAAAATGAGAAAATGGCAGAGAATTATAGAGGGTTCTCTGCCATTTGACCATACAGGGGTTGATACATCATCTTGTGATTAGAACGAACAACTCACCACATTTGTAACAAATTATAGATTTTTAGCATGAAAAATCAAGGAAAATAAATGCTTTTGAAGTGTATGAAATTTAAAAAAATCGTAAAATTCTTGAGCATTACCCTTGACAAAAAGTGGTGAAAGCACTATTATTAACCATAACAGACAGATTATGTCTAGGAATCTTTACCCAAAAAGAAATAGTTATATTAAGGAAAGGGGAACTATAATCATGACAAAGATTAAAAACACGAAGAAAGGCATGGCTAAGAAAACCTTAAGTATGTCTCTCGTCGTTGCAATGCTGGCAACCTCTAATGTGCCGGTTTGGGCTGCTGAGTTCAGCGATGGAAGTGACGCAGATGTTGCAATTACATCAGAAGCTCCGATTGCAGAAGATACAGATGCCGCTGATGCAGCCGCATTCTCCGATGAGGCTACACCAGAAGTTACAGAGAATACAGATGCTATTGCAGATACTGCAACAGCAGCAACAGAAAAAGCGTTATATTTTGAAAAAGCAGAAATTGGTAAAGCAGTTTCACTTGCAAACGACAGTGTATTAAAAAATGCTGAAGGAAAAAATGTTACTGTTTTTGATTATGAATGGTTGATTAACGGAAGTCAGCCTGCCGATGATAACGGAAGTGCTATGGCTAATTCAGGTCAGGTACGTCTCGGAGGAACCGGAGCCGATGCTGCTACAATTAGAAATGCAATTAAACCGTTTACACCACAACCGAATCAGTTAGGTGGAAAACTTACTCTTAAAATTACAGGTGTCAAGGGAACTGCCGAAGATTTTGAAGGTTTCACATATGAAACTCCTGCTGTAACTATTACTGCAAAAGATGTAACAAGTATTGTTGCTGGAATCAGCCAGACAGGTACTTTAACTTATGATGGTACAGCAAAAACATTAAAAGCAAGCGATGTAAATCTTACATATGCTGCAGGTTATAATGCTTCTAATGCTGGTATCACAGCTTCTGATTTCAATTTCACATATGATGGTGATACTGTGAATGCTACAAAAGCTGGTGAACCTGTCAAGGTTACTGCAACTGTTAATAAGCCTGGATACCAGGGTTCTCTTACGTTTAATATGACTATTAGCCAGAAAACACCTGCTGCATATTCTGATTCTGATAAAGAATTAACAGATAAGACAAAAAATGATTTAGCTGTTAACTTAAAGAAGACTCAGTATAAATATACAGGTTCAGCTATTAATCTGTTAACAAATGTGGAAGATAACTTTACCTTAAAGAGCAATATTTCCGGAAACACATTAAAGGCTAAAGCAATTACTAGTGTTAATCTGGTTGATGGTACTCTTACAAATGCTGGTGATTCTGCAAAAGTGAAAGTGTCTATTACTAAAACAGGCGATGACGAGTTGAATCGTAACTATGCTGTAGGTGCATTTGATTCCAGCAAAGGTATTGGATATACTACAGCAGAGAAAGCTACTGTTGTTGCCCGCGATTTAAGTACATGTGCAATTGATGATATCAGTATTGGACTTTTGAAATCAAAGAATATCACTAAAGCAGATATTAAGAAGCTTCTTTCAATCTCAGAAGGAAAAGAAACTCTTAGCACTAATACAACATTTATGGATAATGTGGATATTGAAGTTGATACAGATGCAATCCATAAAGGTGGAGAAGGTACTTATACAGTTGTTGTAAAACCAACAGATACTACGAAGAATGTGATTAATAGAAAGACTATTAATCTTTATGTTGCCCAGAACAACATTGCAGATGCTACTTTAGTTACTAAAGATGGTCAGTTAGCTGCTAATACAGAATTAAATTCTTCAACTGACTTAGGTGATGAATTCTATCAGGGCGGTTCTGCTGTTGAAAAAACTGCCGATCAGTTAGGCACTATTGTAATTAAAGGGTCTACTGATGTTGTTCTGAAAGCTGGTACCGATTATAAGGTGATTTATGAAAACAACACTAATGTTGGTAAAGCCAACGTTTATTTACAGGGAATCAGTAGTACATTAGGTGGTAAAAAATGTATTGGTACATTTGACATTAAACCCGCAGAAATTACTTCAACTACAATTACTGTTCCAGAATCAGTAGCTTATGACGGTTCTAAGACAGAGGCTTCTGAATATCTGAAAAAATCCGATATCAAAGTACAGGCTAAGACATATACCTGGACTAAGAAAACTAATGGAACTTTTGATAAAGTTGAAAAATTAATTGATGTACCAGATACACTCTATAAAACAACATTTGGTACTAAATCTGGAACTCTCAGTGGTGGTAAAATAGTTGATGGAACAAAGTTAACTACTACTGTAACAGAAGCAGACAAAATTGACACAACAAGTGATGCATATAAAAACTATAAAATCTCTGCATTAGCAAGCGGTATAACAGCATCTAAGGATACAACAGTAGCTACTTTATCCATTGCAAACGCAGATGTAACTGTAGTTGGTGCTCCATTCGTTTATACAGGAAAAGAAATCAAACCTGATTTAGTTGTAAAAGATGGTAACCGCACACTTGTAAAAGATGTTGATTATGAAGTAGTATCTACTGTAAATGCAACAAATGCGGGAACAGCTAAGATTACAATCAAAGGTAAAGGCGATTACAGCGCAGCTAAGACAAAGACTGTAGAGTTTACCATTAATAAGGCAGATTTGTCAAAAGTGACTATTACTCCTAAGAAAGCATCTGTTACTGCTAATAAGTTTACATATTCAGGAAGTAAAATTGCTCCTGCAATTGCTGATTATGACATTAAACTAGGCGATGTAACTCTTGATTCAACTGCTGAAAACCTTAAAGTTACCTATCCAGCAAGTTCTTCAGCAAATGTAAATGCTGGTAAAGAAGCAGGTAATGGAACACTCTCAGTTAAAGATACAGCAAAGAATCCAAACTTTGAAGGGACAAATGCATTCAAGTTTGATATTGAACAGGCAGAATTAGCTGAGAATGGAATCTTTACACTTTGGAAAGATGGAAAGGTTGTTGGATTTGATAAAACAGCTACATCTGAAAGTGGCGTTTCATCCTTTGCGCCAATCTTTACAAATGATGGAACAGAGCATACTTTTGATAAAGTAACTTACAAACCAGCTGATTCCAAATATAAAGAAGGCACTGATTACGAAGTTAAATACTACAACAATGTTCGTGGAGAAGTTGCTGCCATCTATGTAAATGCATTAGGTAATTACAAAAATAAAGATAATAACAAATTTGCGGACAAGAAAACAACTTATACTGACGCAAGATTCTTTAAGATTGGTGCTATTGCTATTAAGAAATCTGATGTCAAAGTAGCAAATACTGAATATGCTGGAGGAATCGCAGTTAAACCAACAGTAACAGTTACCGTAAACGGAAAAACTCTTGTAGATGATTCTGATTATAAGATTGAAACTGTAGGTGATGCTTCTAACGTAACTGCTAAAGATAAGATCTTAAAAGCAAAATTATATGCAAAAGATGGTTATGTATTAGATACTACATCATGGGGCGCAGGCAACATTAAGACAGATGCAGACGGTTCTTATGTAGAACTTACATGGAAAGTTGTAGCAAAAGATCTTAAGAACACGACTGTAACTGTTGATAAAGATGGAAATGTAACCGTAATGAATGGTTCCGTTGTTGTTCCATCCAAAGAATATGATGTCAAATTTAGTGAAGACGGAAAGAAAGTAACTGTAACAGCTAAAGCTGACAGCAAAAATTATACTGGTTCCAAAGAAGTTGATGTTGACGCTGTTAAAGTTGGTGCTCCAGTAATCAATACTGTTAAAGTATCTGGTAACAAAGCAACAGTAATTCTTTCCGACGAAGCAGATGGTGCATCCGGATATGATTATGTAATCTCTACATCTAAAGATCCTTCAGATAAGGAAGCACGTATCGATGTTGTTAAGAATCAGGTTCAGACAACCGCAGCATTTAAATATGTTCAGCAGGGAACATACTATGCATACTGCCATGCTTGGAAACGTGATGAAAATGGTAAGAAAGTATTCGGCGAATGGTCTAATGTTTATCCATTCTCTGTAACTGCAATAACACCAGACACACCAGAAATCCTCAGTGTTAAGACAAAGGGTTCTACAATTACTGTAACATACAAAGAATCCGCTAACTCTACAGGATATGACGTAGTTCTCGGAAAAGGTTCCAAGAAAGAACATGGCGAGACTCGTCCATATCAGTATGGAAACTACAAAAAATTAAATGTTAAACCAGGTGTATGCAAAGCTGTATTCAAGAACGTTCCTGCAGGAACATATTATGCAGGAGTACATTCCTGGAACAGATCAGCTTCTGAAAACGATAACAAAGTATTCAGTAAGTGGTCAAATCTGGAAACTGCTAAAGTTAAATAATCCATTTGGGTAATTAATACAGATTCCTAAAAAAGAAAGACTCTGCGTGTAACAGCCAGGGTCTTTCTTTGAATACTTTTTTATATTTAGCAACAGAGGAAGGAGTTTGATCGGCATTGTGTAAAGATTTTATAAAAAACATATTTTTTTCAGCAATGATCTTTCTGATGACCCTGTCAAAGCTCAGAAAAGAAAAGATTTATATACAGATATGATCGCACAGATAATCAGCGAGTCACTATTCTTTTTTCAGGATGATTACTATAATGCTGATATTTCAACGATAGAACGTGAAATGACTCATATCTCCTATTGCATCGAAACATTTCCGGTTGTAAATTCTCGGTAATTCACAAGTTGCTTCATATCTGTCAGGACCTGTTTTTGTCAGGACAGGTGTTTCATCCGGAACCTGGATGGAGATGGGAACTTTCACATCAACCCCTTCGCTGTAGTCTATCAGAGCATAATATTCACCGGGTCCCAGATAAACATCGTAATCATTATCTGTAATCTGTTTAAAGTTGCTGTCCAGAAGGCTTCCTGTATACAGGTTACCTATAGAGTCAGCCATCCCAAGATTTTCTTTTCAATCAGGTTGTTCAGAGTACGTACTGCTTTACTCTTTTCCATTTCTGCTGCTTTCTCAATTTCTGATCTTGACATTTTTTCTTTTCCCTTAAGGATGTTGACCAGGTATTCCTCTTCGCTGATTCCGACAGGAAGAGGATATTCACTGGAAGTACCAGCTGATGAAATTTATGCTACATTAAACGGAAATGAAATTGATATTGCTAAAAACTTTACTTTATCATACGGTGAAAATCTTAACATTGGTGAATTTCAGGACAGCCCCTTATATTTTTTTATTTCGTATTCTTTTGAATATTTCATACTGACGTTCCAATTCCATTTTTTCATCTGTAAACAGGCCTTTTGCTTCCAATATTCGCTCAATAGCCTGAGATGGATCCATTGTATGATATGGCAAAAACAGCCCTTTCAGTTCCTTTGGCTTTACGATCTTATAGACTTGCATGGAAGTTAATTCGTAGGTTATTACAAAATACCTGTAAATATATCCAATCCAATACATTTCGTTACGGGTATATTTCACAGAACCATAATTAGAAAACCCATATTCTTCATTAACCAGCTGCAGGATATCCTCTGCCTGGATATTACTTTCCAGTACTGATTCATCATCAAGCCTTTTAGCTATTCGACTCCTCATAAATCGCCTGATAAAAATCTCTGAACTTGACTCCATTTTATCAATTGACTTTTCAAATGCTGTTGCCTGAAGTTCACATAAAAGCACTCCATCCTTATTCATCCTTTTCATATATTGGTCACCCCTTTATGACAGAATCTCATCAATATATCTTCCCTGCCCTCTATATTGCCTTTTAGCTAATTTAACTTTGTCATCACCCAGTTTTGACTCTTCAAGTCTTATATTTTTATAGTATTCCCTTTCATTATTTGATATATAGCATCGTTCTGTTAATTTTATCTGGGATACAGCCTTTTCAGTCAGAAAAATATACTGCATCCCAAGATTTGTGGCAGCAAGACAATGTTTACACTGTTCATCTGTAAGGTCTCCGGCGATAAATGAATTAATGATTTGAAACATACGGTTATCTGCAATTGGAGCAATTATGTAATCACAGTTCCGTGACTGTTCTATAAGTGCCTTTACTGCCGGATGATCCTTATACTCATCCAATGTTCCCCTATAGTAAGCAATCGTCATCATCCATTCCTGATTTACTTCATATCTCTTGCATTTCAGATCTCTTTCATCAAATCTGATATAATATACGGAAGAATTACCAAACCCTGAAACAAATGATATTGCCTGCTCATAACTTTCTCCTGTATAAAATCCCTGCCCAAAATCATTATTTTTTCTTCCCTTATGAATATCAATCTCTCCGTCAATTTCAGTTTTAGCGCCATGAAAAAGCAATTTTTCATTTGCACCTAAATCATCTCTCCAGAACATTTCCTTTAATTTGTTTATCTTTATGTTTTTATCAAATGCAAACGAATATACTGCTTCCAAAAGCCTTGCCGATGGTTCTGTTTTTTTCAGCTCGGTTCTTGAGATCGTCACCTGCTCTACTCCGATTTTTTCTGCAAGTTCACTTTGAGAAAATCCCAAAATCTCTCGTATAGACTTCAGATCCTCTGAAAAATTATATTCCATATTCATCACCTCAAACTTATTTATAGCATATTACTTAAATAAGTTCAATTAAAAATTTTATTCGCAACTGGTAATACCGAATCTGTTTCCCAGAGTGTTTAGATTTCTTATTGAAAACATAGAACAAAAAAAGACTCCAGTCATTGCAGATGGAGTCTTCTTTCAGTGCGCCTTGCGGCGCACGTTTCTAATGGGTGAAAGTCCCCCCTTAGGCTGCATGATTATTCAGTAACAGGATTGGATAATAGCAGGATGAGTAGGGTCTCCCGAGGTAAGACACTAATCTTTTGTTCCACAACCTCTTGATTTACAATTTCGGTTTACGTTTACCATTATCCATACCGTTACTGATACCAACTTGTGGTTCGCTACACTTGGCGGTAAATACCCGTGACTGGACTTGCCCCAGTAAGATTAGTGCCATGCTCGGCACACAAACAAAACGAGACATCCGTAAAAGTCTCGTTTTGATCTGTTATTTGAAAATAATTCTGATAAAACAACAAATTCTTTGCCCAGCTTCTTAATCAAACAGAGGATGTTTCCATGTAGAAACATTCTGATGTCCTGCGGACAATGCTCCATCTACCGGAATGGCTGCCCCTGTAATATAGCGTGCCAAATCACTTGCAAGAAACAGTGCCAGATAGCCACATTCCTCCGGATTTCCCATACGTCCTGCCGGACAGTCTTTTGCGAAGAATGTCAATGCCTGTTCCGGCGCATTTCCGAAAATAGAAGTTTTGGTATATCCCGGACAGATTGCATTTACAGTAATTCCATAAGGTGCATAATCAAGTGCAGCCACCTTTGTCATACCTACAACGCCATGCTTCGTTGCAGTATAAAGTGCCTGCCCACGCTGCGGTATGATTCCTGCAATTGACGCGACATTTATCAGAAATCCTCCCTGGCTGTGGGATTTAAAAATAGCTTCTGCCCCATATTTCATTCCTGCAAAAACACCTTTACTGTTGAGTGCAAAAATCTTGTCATAATCTTCCATTTCATATTCATGCAATGGACTGCCTCCCTGCCCGATACCGGCATTGCTTACGATCCCGTCTAATTTTCCGTAATGTTCTACGGTTTTGTCGACCAGATTTTTAATCTGACTTACATCACTGCAGTCCGTCTGTATAAAAACCGCATCCCCGCCATCTGCACAAATTGCGTCTGCCACTGCCTGTCCCTGTTCTACACTTCTGGCCGCGCAGACTACTTTCATACCGTTTTCTCCAAAAATTTTTGCAATTGCCTCACCAATACCTCTGCTTGCACCTGTTACAATAGCTACTTTTCCTTTTACACTTGAAAAATCCATTTTATTTCATCCTTCCTTTCTCTGCTATTTATGCTGGCACCCTGTGTTCTTCTTTTAACCATTCTACTTCGTCATAAATTGTCTCAGCAAAAGGTCTTGTCTGATAACCAAGTTCTCTCTTTGCTTTGCTGCTGTCATATGCATTATTTCCCCCATTACAATACTGTTCAATAAAAGTCGATACCGGTCCACCGGCATAATCATTCGGTTCACATATACCTGTAGGATATACTACGCACGCCTTTAATCCTTCTTCTTTTACTGCATCAAATACTAACTGTGTTGCCATAGCTTTTGTTTTTCCGTAATATCCAACTATTTTATCCAGATCAAATTTTTCCGGTTCTCTCATAAGCTGCCCGTGCGGAAGCTCTGCCACCGTTCCTGTCGAACTGACATATACAAGTTTTTCCACATTTTTTTTCAGGCAGAGATCAATAACGTTTCTGGTTCCCTCAACATTAACCCGATACACCAGTTCACTGCGTCCTTCCTTTAAATATACAATACTTGCACAGTGAATACAGATAATCTGTTCCTTCTCCACATCAAAAAATTTTTCCAAAGAGGTCTTATCTGTCAAGTCACCATATACGATTTCTACTCCTTTTGGAATGTGCCTTACAGCCTTATCCCCTTTCAGTACAAGTCCCCGCACCCGGCATCCTTTTTCAATTAACTGCTTGACAATATTATTTCCAAGAAAGCCAGCCGCACCTGTCAATAAATACACTCTGCCATCCTCCATCCCGATGTTCCTCCTTCTTTTCCTGTTCTTTGCATACCTTAACAAAGGAAGATAAACACAATATAAACTTTTTCAAATTAATTTTAATAAAACAGTGACAGCCGTTCCCTTTCCCAATGTACTTTCCACCTGTATGGTTCCCCCGCTAAGCCCCACAATGCGCCTAACGATAGGCAGTCCCATACCAAATCCACTGGTTTCGTGAGACACATCCCCCTGATAATAACGTTCGAATAAATGCAGCTTTGTCTGTTCATCCATCCCCTGCCCCTCATCCCTTACCGTGATCCAAAGATCCTTTTCTGTTACTTTTCCTTCTATAAAGACACGGGTTCCTTCCGGTGAATATTTTCTGGCATTGTCCAGAAGATTTACCCAGACCTCTTTCATGAATTCCTCGCTGCCATAGAATTTCATTTCTGGCAGTTCGGCTTCCAGCAGAATGTTTTTTTCTTCAAAAGATGGCAGTAAAAGTATCGCGCAGTCACGAATCTGGGAATCGAGCCGGAATTCTTCTTTTTTCCGAAACACTTCCATATGCTCCAGTTTTGATAACAGCAGTGTATTTTGTGATAACTGCGCCAGTCTCCCCGCTTCCTTCGCCATGACATTCAGATATTCTTTTTCCTCTTCCCTTGGAATTTCATTATGTAATAAATATTCCGCCATTCCCTTTATGGAGTGGATCGGTGTCTTAAATTCATGTGAAAAATCCTTCATAAATTGTTTCTGCTGTTCATCCGCATTTTTCAGTTCTCTTACCATCTGGTTAAAATTCTCATAGATGACTTTATATTCACCAGAATTTTCCAGGGGAATCTCCACATCCAGTTTTCCATTTGCCACATCCTCCATTCCATTTAAAAGTTTTTCCATCCTGTGGTACAGCATAACTGAAATTACCGCAATCACTGCTCCACATAAAGATCCCATAATCTGATAAATTGCCACACTCCAGACGAACACATTGTCACTTGCATGACCGTAATAATAATACCGGATTGCCATTGTAAGCAGATATGATACCACGGAAAAAAAAGTGACAATAAAAGCTAATACGACCGCCCAGCGGATGGTTCCGATTTTTTTCTTTCTTTTTGCTCCATTATTCATTCAGTTCCCCTCTATAACCCAGTCCGCGAATCGTAACGATTTCAAATTCATTCCAGTCTGCAAATTTCTTTCTCAATCGGTTGATATGTGTTCTTACTGTTGTCTCATCTGAATTTGAATCATATCCCCAGATATCATCCAGAATCTGGGATACCGTAAAAATTTTATTTGGATATGAAAGCAGTTTAAACAGTAATTCAAATTCCTTTTTCGGCAATGTTATCTTCTCTTCCCCTCTTACTACCATGTTGAAATCCTCACTGATTACCACATCTCCAATAATAATCTGTTTTTCATTGCTTATCTTTGCCCTCCGGAGCAATGCCCTGATCCGCCACTGTAATTCCTCATAGTTCACGGGTTTCGTCATATAATCATCAATTCCAATAGCAAATCCCATTTTTTTGTCCTGCCATTCTTTTTTTGCTGTTAAAAGAAGAACCGGTGTGTTCTTATCCATCATCCGGAACTGCTCCACAAATTCATAGCCATTCATTTTTGGCATCATAACATCTGCAATGATCAGATCTACTGACTGATGCTTTAACAGTTCCATTGCCTCCATTCCATCCGATGCTTCTACTACCTGATATTCGTTTCTCAAATGCAGTTTTGTCACCAGTCTTGCGCTGCTGTCATCTTCAATAATTAATACCTTCACCATATATTTCTCCTGTAAAGCAAAACTTGGCATCAGAAATATCTGATACCAAGTCTCCCATTCCGTTATTTTGTCATTTACAATGAATATCTTCCTGAATCTAACACTTCTCTTCTTCCATCGGGTAAAATCACCTCTGCATGCGTATTTGACGGGATTTCAAACTCATATGTGACTTTGTCCCCATCATATTTCCAGCCGCTTTCAATTCTGCCATATGGCGACTGATAGGAAGCCTTCGCATAGCCAAGGACTTTATCGGGATGCGGACAGATTCTGATTTTTCCATCTGAAACCTGTATTCCGCATACGGCATCCAGGATCCATCCACATATTGCGCCATAAGAATAATGGTTTAACGATGCCTTTACCTCGCCCTTTTCATTAATACCATCCCATGTTTCCCAGATCGTTGTAGCTCCTTTTTTCACCTCATAAAGCCAGCCCGGTCTTGTATCCTGCAGCAACAGCTTATATGCAGTATCCTCATATCCGTAATCACACAGTACCCTTGTCAGATTCGGGGTAGATAAAAATCCGGTATTTAAATGATATCCACATTTTTTTACCAGTTCATTCAGATCGGCTGCTGCCTGCCTTGCTTCATCCCCATCTAAAAGTCCAAACGCAAGTGCCCTCACATAATCAGCCTGTCTGTCTGAAGAGATCTTTCCATCCTCTGTTGCTATAAAACGCCATGCCTTCTTTGCCATCTCTGCGGTTTTACTGTAATAAGCAGCGTCATCTTCTTTTCCGAGAATCGCTGCGATCTCTGCTAACATCCGCCCTGAGTATGCAAAAAATGCTGTGGCAACTTTGCCCTGTGGTGTGCGCATAGCGGAAGTACTTTCCACATCAGGCTCACACCACTCACCATAATCAACTCCTGTTTCTATCGTATATCTGCGGTATGGATTTCTCTTAAATCTTTTTACAGGGTTCACTGGACGCTTTTTTGCACGCTCTTCGAGAAATACATACCATTTCTTCATCATCTCATAATTTTCGGATAAAATCCTTGCATCACCATACCGCCTGTACATCTCATATGGAACAATGATACATGCGTCCCCCCAGCCTACGGAACCGGCAAGAAGCCCCGAGAAGAATGACGGATTGTTATTCTTCGGTGAAATATTTGCAATTTTTCCATCATCAAACTGGGATACTCTGCACTCTGCGAGCCATTTTCTCATTACCGGGTAAGCATCCATAAGGTACAGTCCTGTATGGGCAAATACTCCCATATCCCCGGTCCAGGCTGCCCGCTCTCTCGTAGGACAGTCGGTAGGGACATCACAAAAGTTCGATTTCTGGCTCCAGATACTGTTTTGTACCAATCTGTTAATATCGTCATTTCCACATGTAAAAGTTGTCAGTGTATCCATCTTTGAATACACTGCGATCGCAGTAAATGATGCATCTGATAGGTCAATCACGGTATCAGCCTTTGCATATCGGAATCCCCATATAGAAAACTTTGTCTTATAGTGATTTTCTCCCTCTGCACATGTATACACAACCTGCTGCTTCGTGCCGCCTTCTTTATGACGTTTTCTGTCCTGAAAATTTTCCTGCGTGAAATTGCCATTCTCATCTAAAGTCTCTCCATGTGTCAGGACAATTTTATCTCCCTCGTGGGCATTTAGTGTAAACTCCACATATCCTGCAAGATTCTGTCCAAAATCTATGACAGTCTCCCCATTTGGTGTCGCTATAATCTTTCCCTTAAAATGCTCCATTTCACATACCGGAACACAATCAGAGCATATCAGCTGATCAAAAGAAAATTTCTCCACCTTTACCGCATGATACCCTGACACCACAGCCAGCCTTGCATCAACAATCTCTCCCTGCTGCATGTCATTTTCACGTATAGAGCCATTTTGTGAAGCCTCCCAGGTTTCATCCGAAACGCATACTGACGCCCCATCTATCTCAAGCTGAAATAGCAGTGCAATATCTGTGCCGTAAATATTCCTGTCTCCGTCTACTCCGGAGACACTTCTGTACCAGCCATCACCAAGGATCACTTCTACTTCATTTCTGCCCTCACATAAAAGTCCTGACACATCATAGGTCTGGTATGCAAGCCTCTTATCATAATTATAGCTGCCCGGTGCAAGCACAAAATCGCCTGCTCTTTTTCCGTTGATCCAGACTTCATATAAACCATGGGCAGTTACATACAATCTTGCACTTTTATTCAGGCTTTCCGCATCACATTGAAAATATGTTCTCAGATAACTCGCTGGTTTGTGAGCCTCCGGGTCACATTCAGGCTCTGGATTGATCCATTCTGCCCTCCAGTCAGCTTTATCTGACAACCCCATTTCAAAAAAGGCTTCCGCACTCCACTCACCGGCTTCATTCTTTTCGTCCCATAAACGTATTTTCCAGAATATGCGCTGTCTGCTTTTCAGTTCCAACGGACAGGATGCATGCATACTGTCAGACTCTACCCGGCTGCTGTCCCAAACCACACCATTTTCATCCATAGCCACGATCTGATATGCGGTCTGTCTCCTGCCATCTTCACAGTTCCATGACAGATACGGCTCCTTACTATCAATTCCTATGGGATTTATCATATGTTCTGTTCTTAAATTAATTGCCCGCATAATTTTTCCTTTGGTATATTTAAACTGTTCCAACGTGTTCACTCATAAATTTTGCAGATGCCTCAAATGATTTTACCGGCGACTTATCTATCCAGTTTTTGTGGCTTTCCAGCACGACCGCTTCCACACCTGCCGATAATGCCTGCCCGCATAACGCTTCAAGATTCATGTTGCCATATCCCAGTTCGCAGCTGTCTGACTTAAGAATCGGTGTCATCATTGGCTTTGTAAGCTTTGTGCCCCTGTCATTAATATGGTACAGCTTCATTCTGCTGCCCAGCATTTTCATAACATCCAGTGCATACACACCAGCCTCTGTAGGCCAGTAAGAATCAAACTCAAAACCTACATACTCCGGGTCTGTATTTGCGATGATATATTCATACGCATTCTGTCTGCCATCCACCTTCTGGAATTCATAATTATGATTGTGATATAAGAGACTGATACCCTCTGCTTTCAGTTTTTTCCCGGCCTCATTGAGCCTTTTACACAAGTCTGTAACCTGTGTCTTATCACGGTAATCAAAGCGGTACATTCCCGTGATAACAATATTGGTGGTATTGTATTTCTCTGCTTCCCGCACTGTTTCGGCAGTTTCTCTTTCTATACCGCCTAAATCCTTATGCAGGCTGACAACGGAAAGCTCTGCCTCCCTCACCAGTTTTGCCCAGTCGAGATTACCACCTTTTCCTGTAGGCATGCCCGCAGCCATCGTGAGCATCCGCACCATAAATGGGGTAGGATTAACCATAAAGCTGTTTAGTTCGATTCCATTATATCCGGCATTTACCATCGCCTGCAGTGTCTCTTTTGCCTTTGCTTCACTGCCTGTCACTGTTCCAAGCATAATCTGTTGTACTGCTTTGATCGCCATGAATTTTCTCCCTGTTTTTCTTATCTTACAAATTTTCTACAAACTGAAGTTTTTCCTTCCGTAATTCCATTTTCATTAAATGTATCCACTCTTACATAGTAAGATTCTCCGTCAACAAGAGCTCCTATTCTCTTTTTCGTGTCATATGTGAGATAGCTGTGATACAGCTTATCCGGTTTAAGTCCCCAGAGAATATTGTATCCTGTCGTCCCATCCGCTTCATCCTTCTCCTGTGAATCAATCACAATCTCCATGTCTATTCCGGAGATTCTTTCGACTTCGTATGAGACTTGTTCCGGTAAGCTGCCTTTACCTTTACCAAACACTCTCAAACCACTGACACATGGCTTTTGACCGTAAGGTACTTTCATATCAGACAACCTTATGTAGCGAACCTCGATGCCGTTCTCATATACTAAAAAGTCATGGCTTAAATCCGTATCTGCTTTTGTCTTATCTTCTAATACAAAGAAATTTTCCCCATCCACAGAACCCTCTAAAAGGTACTGGGTAGCAATATCTGCTTCCTCAATATATCTTGCCTGCGTTGTTCCTCTAATCTGACCAGGAACAGGAATATTTATTTCATCATCTGCAAAATTAATCTGAATCGCATGCACATCCATAGCTTTTCCCAAATCCATCATCAGCCATTCTTTTCTATCGGACGATGAAGCCTGCCACCAGTTCTGCACATTTTCATTGCAGGCAAGTTCTGGCGATTTTCCTTCTGTATAGGATGACGCTGTCATTTTCTTACCATAAGATAACAGCATCCACTCTGGGTTTTCCCATATATCATTTTCTTTATTATCTGATACATGAACCGGCCAGTCCCCATACCTCTGATTACAGCACAGTTCACCTTCCTCATCATATGCAGCCTTCCAAATACCAACTCTTCTCTCAAAATCATGGTTTACGCTGATTCGCATTGTTGCAGTGTGCCACAGATTCCCCTTATAATCCTCCATTGTCGAGCCATGACCAGCCCCTGGCATAAATCCACCTGGATGATAGGAATATGGATTGTTTTTTGCCGGTGTGAATGGTCCTAATGGCTTGTCTGAGACATATACTCCATCTCCGTATGTATTATACTGTGTACCTGCAAAGGCATACTGCAGATAATATCTGCCGTCATGTTTATCCATCCAGGCACCCTCAATATAAGGTTTATCTGTGAACATTCCCCTGATCATCGGGATATACATTTGCGGGATCTGCTCCACAGGTGTCCCCTGGGATTTCATGAAATTGTCAAAACAGGCGTCCACCTCTTCCTTTGAGCGTGGCAGCTTACCGTTATCATCACCAATCCGCTCATATCCATATTTATAAGGATCGGCATATATCAGTTCTTTTTTCTCTCCCTTTGGATTCATGGTCTGTGGGTCTAACTCCACTCCCCACATAGGGGTCTCATTTGAACAGCCCCAGTAAAAATAAACCTTTCCATCATCATCCACAAACAGATTCGGATCCCAGAAATCAAAGGTTCCCTCTATCTTCTCATATGGTCCGTTTAAGATATCTTTTGTGCGGTACCTGTCGCATTTTTCCCCTTTTTTTGAGGCACAGAAATATACATATTCCCCCATCACACGCACATCCGGCGCATAATCATACAACGGAAGTTCTGATGGCAGTTTATGATTTTCCCATTTTACCAGATCATCCGAAACCCATACACCAAGAGTCATGGATGCAAATATGTAATATCTGCCTTTAAACGTTATCATGGATGGGTCTGCTGCTTCGCGGCAGACAGCAATTCCGTTTTTCCTCTGATCCGCATTGAACTGATATCTGTAATTTATATTTACCGGATTACAATAATACTTCATTTATTTTCACTCCATATATTTTCCAAGTTATAGTTGTCCCAGAAAATAGAGACTCTTTTTCGGCATACGCTTCATGGTGGATCTGTCTACTGCTATCAGTCCGAATTTCATTGAAAAGCCCTTTTGCCACTCAAAATTGTCCAGCAGCGACCAGTGGCAATAGCCTATCACCGGTATATGATCCGCAATACATGCTTCCACTCCCTTTGCTGCCTCATCAATAAATGCAACCCTTCTGGTATCGTCCTCTGTTGCTATGCCATTCTCTGTGACCATGATCGGCATATTTTTCTTCCCAGCTTTTGTATACTCCTCATGCACTCTTCTGATCACATGTTCCAATGCCTGTGGATAAAATTCATACTCCATCTGTGTAATCTCTGCCCCCTCAGGCACAGGACATATTCCATCTGGTCCAATAAGGCTTCTGGTATAATTCTGAAGTCCAAAAAAATCATCATCCTTTATATAGGGAAGATAATGTGTAAATTCCTCCTCCCACTCATGCTTTGCAGCTGCATCTCCACCATCAACAGCCTGAATATCATGAAGTGACAATGACAATCCTATCAAAAGTTCTGGATGAACCTTTTTCATCGCATCTCTTGCAGCCTGATGCGCACGCATTACAAGGATATCTCCTTCTGGTGTTCTTGCACTGACAAAGATCTGCGGTTTTTTTGTTCCAAAAACTTTTTTGTTTTCAAATCCCTGCCAGAACATATTTTTCAGCATTTTATTAAAATTCATGCCAACCTGAGCGGTGCCTTCCATGTTCTTATCTTTTTTACTCTTTTTTCCTTCCCTGCGCTTCGCCATCATCTGACGCTTATAACGCTCTGCGATCGCAGCTACCTGAAGTCCCATATTTGCTTCATTGATTGTGATGACATAATGCATGAGGTCTCCAAGTTTTTCTGCCAGATATGCACAGTATCTTACAAAATACTTTACGGTTGACTCACTTTCCCATCCGCCTTTTTGTATCAGCCATACTGGTGATGTAAAATGCATCATGGTAACAACCGGTTCTATTCCATGATTTCTGCAGCATTTGAGCACCTTTCTGTAGTGCTCTGTTTCTGCTTCATCAAATTTTCCCTCTTCCGGCTCTATACGTGCCCACTCTATGGAAAATCGATAAGTATTCAGCCCAGCCTCTGCCATCAGACGGATATCCTCCTCATAACGGTTATAATGGTCAACTGCGTTTAAAGATGGCTCATTAAAGTTCGTATGCTTTAAGTGCTCCATTGCCCAGTAATCACTGTTTGTATTGCTGCCCTCTACCTGGTGCGCCGCAGTTGACGCACCAATCATAAATTTGTCTGGAAATCTGCTCATTTCATCTGACCTCACTTCACTGCTCTCTCTCAATTAACTACCATAATTTTCCATTTAAAGAACCTTATTTCTTTGGAATCTTTCCAAGTGCTGCTGCAAGCATCTTCGCCTGCTCTCCATCTGCATCGATTCCTCCCTGTGCCAGAAGTTTCTTTAACGGCTGTCTTGCAATCAGAGCCATCATTGTCTCTGGTATCTTTACATTCTTACCCATACCTCCAGCCACTGAACCCTGCATCTGCTTCATCATCTGCGCAAGAAGTGCCGCTCCCGCCGGTACAGCCTGAATCTCTGCCATCGTGCTGTTTAACGAGAGATATCCGCCTTCTTCCTTTTCAGACTCTTCCTGTGGTTCTTCAAACCAGTTACAAACCTTTGTGGCATCCATAAAATACGCCGGATTTGGTTCACTGACCTTTTGGATCGTCATTTCATCGCTTAATGCCTCATGATCTGTACAGACAGCTTTTATCGTATGCTCTCCACAGATTGGAACCTCAAATTTAAATATATGCTCACCTTCCTGCTCCCCAAAGAGTTTTCCATCCACATAGAGGGCTATCCTTTTCTGGTTAGAGTAAACCTTAATCTCTGTGACCGTTTCTATACGGTCTGCATATCTTCTTCCGCAAAGATGAACGAACGGTTCATCGCTCCACCATGCCTTGTAAATATAGTAAGCATCCTTTTTCTCTTTTCTGTCAAAGGTGATAAGTCCCTTGTGATTTTTACCAGGGTCGCCCGCCTCATCTCGTCCTGCAGCAGCAAATTCAAACATATTCCATACATAGGTGCCCCACAGGTATGGTCTTTGGGAAATCATCTCAAGCATATGCTCATGGTACACTGCCATATAGCTTTCTGTATAATCACCTTTTTGCGGCTTTGGTGACTGCAATTTAATTACCGAATCAGCACCATACTCTGTCAGTCCGATCACTGTATCCGGATGTTCTTTGTGGAACTGGTCAAAAAATGCATCATTGTCTTCCATCTCCCCCACATACCATCCATAGTAGAGATTATAGCCTCTGATATCCGGGAGACTTACAAGCGGACTGTCTGTCTCAAGCATAAACAGATTTGCCATTGCAGATACGCGGCTCTGATCCATTCTGTGAATCATATCGTTTAATATTCTATGATTTTCTAACAGATCCTCCGTTACCCCCTGTAAAGATATTTCATTTGAGATAGCCCAGCAAATAATAGACGCATGATTATAGTTCTGGACAATCAGTTCTTTCATCTGTGAGATCGTGTTTTCTCTTCCACCATCCATATGTACTGTGATATACGGTATCTCAGCCCATGCCACAATTCCTTTTTCATCGCACAGATCATAAAAATACTGGTCATGCTGATAATGTGCAAGCCGGATTGAATTAGCTCCCACTGACAATATCAGCTCCATATCTTCCTCATGCATCTCTTTTGTAAGTGCATTTCCAACGCCCATCCTGTCCTGATGGCGTGATACTCCCCTGAGCGGATAGCTCTCTCCATTCAGGAAAAATCCTTTTTCAGGGTCAAAGTAATAGCTCCGGCATCCAAATTTTGTGGTAACTTCATCAATTATATCACCGTTTTTCTTAAGTTCTGCTGCCGCTGTATATAAAAATGGATCTTTTAATCCATTCCACAGATGAGGATTATCAATGATAAGCGTTCCTGTATAATGTCTGATTCCACAAAGTGCGTCCTCATCATAAATTGTCTGTGTGTCATCTTCCGGGATATAAAGTGTTACACTCTGCGAACCAGAATCTCCATTTACCAAAACACTGATCTCATCTGCATCACCACATACATATGCATCAAATCTGACCTCTGCGCTGCCATCCTCTTTCACTTCTGGTGTCACATAAAAACCTTTTCCACCATAATAATCAAGGTCAAAATGGTTCTTTGGCACAGTGATAAGCCTCACATCCCTGTATAAGCCGCCATAAAATGTAAAATCTGCTTTCTGTGGATATACGTGGTCATTTGGGGAATTATCCACCTTGATTTCAAGCTCATTTTCATCCATAAGTCCATCTGTCAGATTTACATGATATGTAGAATAGCCTCCGTCATGTGACGCAAGCTCCTTCCCATTCAGGCTTACCTTTGATGATGAATTTGCTCCGGTTATTTCAAGATATAACTGCTCTCCATCCTTAAGTTCCGGTTTTGCAAATTTCTTTGTGTAAATGCACTCTCCTCTGTAATAATCGGATGCGCTCTGTCCATCTGCTGCATTCCAGGTATGCGGAAGAGTCACTTTTTCGGTGACTCCCTCCTTTTCAAATATATAATTATCATTAAATAAATTTATTTTTCTCATACTTACACATACTCCTTTATTACTTTTTCTTTCATCTCATTCTTCTTTGCCTCTATCCTCTTTTGTACCTGAACCATTTCCTCTTTTGTAAGTTTACAGTTTTTCATAGCTATAAGTGTCACAATCCATCCAAGAATTGGCATCCCAAAGTATATTATCATTGTCACCACAAAAATAGGGGTTGTAAGCGGCTCGTTCGGCTGTGGCATAGTATTTGTATATCCGATAATCGCCACGGCACCGGTTGCAATGAGTGCTGCTAAGGAAGAGATCAGTTTATCAATGAAACTGTAAGTACCTGTAACAACGGCTGGTACATATCTTCCACTTCTGTCAAGCTCATAGTCAATGATATCTGCCATAAATGATACATCCGCTGTGGTAACACACATTTTCGCTCCGTTCAGCACAAGAGTGAGTATGACATAAGCTATCATTGTAAATCCAAATGTTGAGATTGTGCCCGGATCAATTACGATAAAGAATACAAGTGATATTACTGCAACTGCCATACATATCTTTGTCCATGTCACAATCGCATTTTTGCTGCCATATTTTCCTGCATATCTGGCTCCAAAGCCGGCAAATACGATCGAAGGAAGCATGCTTATCACAGAAAGCATTGTGGCAAGACTCATATTTCCAATAATAATACCAAAAAGCATTGTTGTAATCACTGCCTGTGATGCTGTCTGCTGTGCAATTTTATCAGATGCCTGAGCGACAATGTATGCCTGTAATGGTTTATTTCCCTTTAATACATCAAGCATATCCTTTACTTTAAGTGGCTCCTGTTTCTTAATTCCCAGATAATATTCCGGCTTGTCATATTCTGAAATTCCTATGCATACAAGCACAATGCCTGCTGCTGCCACAATCATGCTTACTCCCACTGCAGCTGACAAGAACTCCTGATTATATGTCCCTCCAAATTTCGGAAGTAATACCATGTTAAGTATAACCGTCATTATCATAGGAACAAGATAGTTAAATGCTGTCTGCCATACTCCGATTGTAGGACGCTGTTTCGGATCATTTGTCATAATTGCCGGTAATGTCTGCGCTGTCATATTTGTAATTGTATAACCAATAACGTAAATTACATATAACAACGTAAACACAACGATTCCATGGCCCTTTGATGAGAACACATCAAACATGGCAAGAAGTGCAATTGCTTCAATAACAAATCCTCCCAAAAGCAGTACCCTTAATCTTCCAAATTTCGTGTCCACCTTGTCATATATAATTGCTAAAACAGGGTCTGTCACACCATCAAAAATACGTGTACATGTCAGAATAATTCCTATGACAGCTGTTGAAATTCCATATCCAACACTTGCACTATAGCTTGCCATACCAATTAAAGAATAAACCGTCATTCCAACCATTGCATTACATGAGTACAAAATAATCTGCCATAATTTTGCACGACGGTATTGCACACCGTCAATTTCACTTTGCGTTAATTTCTTTTCCTTCCTCATAAAAAAACCTCCCTGGTATCTTTTTATTAAATATGTTTTGATCTGTATTTACATTAACATATGATCCATGATATAGTTAGAGTAAATTTGATATAAATAGTATTATTTTGATATTTGTATAAAAATCACAGTCTGCCGCCCGCAGCGGTATCTGATAACATATACATGACGGGGGATATCTAATGAATGAGAAAATTTTCATGGGATTTGTAGCAAATATACTGGGCATCAGAATCTGCAGTATTGCAAATGATAATGCCTCTCTTGATTCATTTGAACAGCAAAATTGCTTTGAAAAAACGCTTCAGCCGATGTACACCGCAGAATATCTGCATTATCTGCTGGAAAATGCAAAAAAAGAAGTATTTTATGAGATTACAGACTATCTGAATACAAATCTGATTCTATTTTGTTTTGATAATACCTGTTACCTGCTGGGTCCCTATGTAAAAAATACTTTTTCATCACTGGAAATGCAGGAATTATTAGCATCCCACAAACTATCTGCAAGCATTCTGCTGCCACTGAAGCTATACTATGATCAGTTTCCACAGCTCAGCTATTCCATGATCCACGGTACCGTACTTGCTGCCATGCGTACCTTTATCCCAAATACACCTGAATTTTCTTACAGAAAGCTGACCGGATTCCATGAGGAGCTCAAGACAGATAAGCTGATTTTAGAATCCAATAATACCTATTATCAAATCATAGACAGATATGAAACGGAGAATTATTTTCTCAGAAAAATATCAGATGGGGATATAGACGGTGTCCGTATGGCTTTTGAGAGTATAGCAAGCAATTACTATGCCAACACCTCCCAATCACAGCGTTCTCTATATTCTACCGACTGGAATGGTTTTGCCATCCTTAGAACTCTTGCCAGAAAAGCCGCTGAGGCCGGTGGCTGCCCTGTGGTAAAAATAGATGAAATAGCACAAGAAAGTATCCAGAAATTTGCCTCCGCAAGAACCGGATCTGAACTGGATAAGATTCAAAAAGATATGCTGATCAGACTGACCCAGGCTGTTCATGATACAAAGCATATGTCACAATACTCTCCCGTTATCCGAAATGTACTAAACTACATCTCCATCAACTATTCACAGGACATTTCCCTGCACGAATTATCGGATACAAATCATGTAAGCGAAGAACACCTGTCCCGTCTGTTTAAAAAAGAAATGGGTATCACCCTGACCGCATATATAGCAGATTTACGCACAAAAAAAGCTGCCGAACTCTTAAAGACCTCCATGCTTTCTGTTGCGGAAATTGCAATGTATGTAGGATATCCTGACAGCAATTACTTCGTGAAAGTATTTAAAAAGCGATATGGGATGACACCATCCGCATATCGCTCGTACTAGCTTTTATTTTTCATATAAAAATTCTTCTGGCAGTGTAACATGAAAGTCTTTCGCAAGATGACGGAAATTATCCGGTGTGATGGTCTGCAGCTTATCCGGTCTCATGGAAAGCATTTTTACCAGAATCTCCGCGGATTTTTCTGCGGTGTGCATCAGACCAAACGTCAGGTCAAAATCTTCCCCGGCCGCAAACATACCATGATGTGCCCAGACCGCAAGATCATATTTTTTCATCAGTTCACTGGTTGCAACTGCGATCTCCCTGCCGCCCGGTACCATCCACGGAACTACGCCAATGCCTGCCGGGAATACGACCGGACATTCGGTTGCCATCTCCCAGAGTTCTCTCGTAAACACATTATCTTCCAGCGGCAGAACAAACGTCAACGCAATGATGTTCGTGGTGTGCGCGTGGTATACGACACGGTACTTCGGGTTCTGTATCTTCTTCACTTCCAGATTCATCAGATGGCTTGGCAGTTCTGATGTCGGTCTGCCTCCATTTACCAGTCCCCATACGATGCGGTAATTTTCGCCTTTTTCATCCAGTTCGATCATACAGATGGAATCTTCCGGTTTAATGATGACGTTGCGGAAATATTTGCCGCTTCCGGTCACAAGAAAATATTCTCCCGCCAGATTTGGAACGGATGTCCCGATCGGCTGCCACTTCTTTGCCTCAAAGTTTTCTTTTACGGATTCTATTTCCTCCGGTTTGACACGATAGGACAGATTTCCGCCATTTCTCTCATGCCATCCCTGCTCCCATCCGTCGTTCGCCATACGGATAAATCCTTTTACAAATTCTGCATCTATAAATTTCATGTTCGTTTCCCTCTTCTCTGTAATTTTCAGGTATTCACAAATCCCCGTCTAATTTGCTATATGCTATTTTTTCAGCTATGCTATTTTTTCAGCTATGCTCTCTTTACTAACACTTCGCGCTCATATTTTTCAATCTCATCATAGAAATGAAGATCATCACACACGCCTTCCCTACGGCAGTATTCTTCCCAGACTTCTCCGATCGGGAGCATTTTCACAGCCTCATTCATCACCATGAGTTTCCCCATCTGATTGGTATCCTGAAGTTCCTTTAACATCTCATTCGGTGTGCACAGAGCCATCAGAAGTGCTTTCTGCCAGCTGCGGAAACCGGTTGCAAGTGCTGACACACGGTTAATGCTTGCATCAAAGTAATCTAATGCCATGTAAACACGGTCTAATGCGTGATCTCTTACGATCTCTTTTGCCATCTCTTTTGTCTCATCATCCAAAATCAGCACATGGTCGGAATCCCAGCGCACACCCCTTGTAATGTGAAGTGCAAATTCTGGGTAAAAACAGAGCATTGCCGGGATCTTATCGGACACATACTCTAACGGATGATAATGTCCGTTGTCCATAAGCGGCATACATCCATCGTGCAGTGCCGCAAAGCTCAGCGTAAACTCCGCAGAACCTACCGTATAAGACTCCACACCTATTCCAAACACTTTTGATTCCACACACGGTTTTACAAGATTTTTATCATACGGCTCTGAGAGGATCTGCTCGATCGAATCCTTATAGCGGAGACGCGGTCCCATACGGTCTGCCGGAACATCCTTAAATCCATCACCGGTCCAGATGTTCATCACACACGGCATTCCGGTCTCTTTCGCAAAATATTCCGAAATACGGATACATGCTTTTCCGTGGTTGATCCAGAACTTTCTCGTCTCCTCGTCCGGGCTTGATAAGGTCAATCCGTCCTTTACTTTTTCATGGGAGAAAAATGTAGGATTGAAGTCAATTCCCATGTTGTGTTTCTTTGCAAATTCTACCCATTTTGCAAAATGCTTTGGCTCTAAGGCATCGCGGTCTGCAAATTCTCCCGATCCAAAAATCGCATAAGATGCATGGATATTCAGCTTTGCCGTTCCAGGCATCAGTTTCATTGCCTCTTCCATATCTACCATGAGCTGTTCCGGTGTCTTCGCACGTCCCATATAATTTCCGGTTGTCTGGATTCCTCCGGTCAGTCCTCCGTCATTATCAAACCCGATCACATCATCAAGCTGCCAGCAGTGCAGTGATACCGGAACCTTTTTCAATATCTCAATTGCCTGATCTGTATCCACACCTAATGCTGCATATTTTGCTTTTGCTGCTTCGTAACCTGTCATATTTTACTTTTCCTTTCTATTCTGTATCCTGATTACTTGTAAAAATATTTATTTCAAACGACTCTGCAATACATGCCCTTGCTGCCTTTAGGTCTTTTAGTTCTCCCGCCGCGATCATCTGTGCAGCAAAGTTTCCGACTGCTGTTGCCTCTGTCGGCCCCGCATATACGTTTTTCCCTGCATACTCTGCCGTCAGTTCATTTAAATAATGTGCGTTTGCCCCGCCGCCGACAATCTGTATTCTGGAATAATCAATACCTGTCAGTTTTTCTATTTCCTCTGCCGTTTTTGCATAATACTTTGCAAGGCTGTGATAAATGACCGCGGCTAATTCACCAATTGTCTGCGGAATCTGTTCCCCTGCTTCTTCGCATGCCGATTTTACTTCCGCTGTCATATTTTCCGGTGCAAGAAATCTCGCATCATTGACATCTACAAAGGATCTGATCGTTTCTTTTGATGCAAGTGCACAAATTTCTCCAAATCCCATATCCGGTGCGCTTTCTTTTTTCACTGACTGTATCATCCATAATCCCATGATATTTTTCAGATAGCGGAATCTGTAATCATAACCGCCTTCATTTGTCATGTTATGCTGCATACTGACTTTGCTGCAATCTGCCTCTTTTAACTCTGTTCCCATCAATGACCATGTGCCGGAACTGATATAAAGTGCATGCTCCTCCTGCGTTGGAACTGCCATCACCGCAGAAGCAGTATCGTGCGTTGGCGGAAGAACTACTTTACAATCAAATCCAACCCTGTTTTGAATATCTTCCGTCAGTCTGCCTAATTCATATCCCGGATTTTGAATTTTATGGAAAATTCTTCGAGGATATCCAAGCATATCTATCAATTCAATATCCCAATCTTTTGTCACAGGATTCACAAGCTGGGTCGTTGTCGCATTTGTATATTCCTGTACCTTTTTCCCAGTTAATAGAAAATGAAAATAATCCGGTATCATTAACATACTTTTTGCCCACTCAAGCTGCCCCGGCTGCTGCTCTTTGACTGCCATCAGCTGATAGATCGTATTGAAAATCTGTTTCTGTATTCCAGTTCTTCCGTATAAATCGTCTTCCGGTATAAACTCATATACTTTCCTGTCCATATCTTCCGTCCGTCTGTCCCGGTACGCCACTGCATCCCCGATACGTTCATCATTTTCATCCAGCAGAACAAAATCGACTGCCCATGTATCAATACCCATACTATATGGGATTTTTCCTACCATGGCACATTTTTTCATCCCAGTCAGAATCTCTTGAAATAACTGGTCCACATCCCATACTTTGTGACCATTTTTTTCAATCATGCCATTTGGAAAACGATATATCTCTTCCAAAACAATTTTGCCGTTCTCCAGGTGCGAAAGCATATGCCGTCCGCTTGAAGCACCGATATCCACAGCCAGATAATATTTTGTATTCATCCCTTACTCCTTTCCTTCTCTTTTGCTGAATTTAAGATATCAAAAATAAGGACAGTTTTTTAGACTCTCATTCGACTAAAAAACTGTCCTTATTTTCTCTTCGTAATACTTTTCGTCTTTCTTTTATTTTGTCTTTAAATTTGCTGAAAACTATTCAACTCTTCCAACAGATATTTCGAAGAGTCAACATTTTTTATCACTTGCTCGTGAATATTTAAAATTGAATTTGCAAGTTTGGTCACATTTTCTGTTGCATTGCTTACTCCACGCACATTTTCCTCTACTACAGCTGATATATTTGTAATGCCATCATTCATCTCTGCCATAATATTACGAAGAGACATAATATTTTTATTGAAAAGACCTGTAATAGTATCCATATGATCTGCCTTTTCATAATACATATCTGTTGCAGCCTCAAATTCAACATAATCATTCATTATCTGATTTTGTATGAAATTCATGAGATCTTGTGCATTTGTCATCAATTGATTGACTGCCGCAATAACACGAACACTGATACCCTGAATGTCATTTGCCGTATTCTTACTGTTTTCTGCCAATTGACGAATTTCCTCTGCGACAACAGCAAATCCCTTGCCAACTTCCCCCGCTCTTGCAGCTTCGATAGAAGCATTTAATGCAAGCAAATTCGTCTGACTTGCGATCTCAAGTATATCGTTAGTTAAATTATTAATACTGCTGATTTGCCGACTTTCTTCAATGGATAAAGATAATGCCTGACTCTTTTCGTTAATAATATCAGAAATGTCTGTTTTCTTCTTCTCTGTCTCCTCTTTAACACCAACCGCTAATGCTTTAATATCAGAGGCAATTACAACACCTTCATTAACTTGATTTCCAACATCGTTAATTGAACTCACTATATCATTGGTGTTCCCGGTAATTCCCTCTATAGAAGATGATATTTCTTCCATACTCGCAGTAATTTCTTCCATGGTAGACGCAATATTATCTGCATTTTCATTTGAATTGTTTACTTCTTCATTCATTAATCCAAGTGAACTTTGCATTATTTCTGACTGCTTTCGTATTTTTTGCATAGCATTCTGTAACTGAATGATAAAATTGTTAATTCCATCCGATAACTGACCAATTTCATCCCGCGAACTAACAGTAATACGCTGCGTAAGATTTCCCTGTTTCTTATTGATACCATCAATAATATCATTTAGCTGCCGGCTGGCTTCACTTGCCGGTTTACTTACAGTCTTACTTATAACCAAAAAGACAACTACTGATACCAAAGCAAAAAAAGAAAATAGAATTTTTGTCATTATTAAATTTGTCTCAACAGCTTGATTATATTCCTTCGATAAATCAGAAATTCCCTGCTCAAGCTCCTCTGTAAGCTCCTTTTCCGTTGTTTCTCCCATATCAACCATCAGATTCTGAAAATCTACACCAAGAGCTATACCAGCCTGCACAAAATCCCCCTTGTCAACATACCCTTGTATTATGGCAAATTGCGAAATAACCTCTGTTAAAAAATCCTCATATGTATGGATTTTATCTTTTAACTCTACATTATCGATATTTTTCAGATATTCATCCATCTTACTCTCACTTGCCGTAATCGTCGAAATTTCCTCTGCTAGTGAACTTTCCAACTGTTGACGTAGCTCTGCATCATCATACAAACTGATAATGTTAAGATATTTCTGACCTCGTTCCATACTTTTTTGGATAGTGAAAATCTCTGTCTGAATCGGAATATACTGTTTCGTTATCTGCAATCCAGCCTGTTTTATACTATTCTGCATTCTTATAGAAAACACTGTATTTAATCCAAATATCAAAACAAATATAATAATCATTAAAAAAACTTTATTTCCAATTTTTTTCATACAAATACCCCACTCTTATTTTTCAGAATAATATTTTCGAAGAAAATAAGCAGGCGCACAACTCCAGGCATGACAGTAACTATTAACAATAGTCCCACCATAAGGTGATTCATCCGGATTATTTGGATTATATAACTCCCAAAACGTATCCGCACCAAGTCGTGCCATACCTCCCCAATATTTCTCCATAACACTAAGAGCCTCTGTTTTATCACCACATTTAAGTAATGCTTCTATATAATAGTGATACATATATGGGGTAATCATTTCAATTGCCTCTGTCTGTGTCGCAACATCATGTAAAATTCGAATTCCACTCTGCTCATCTACAACATCACCAAGAATCATCCATACCTGGCTTGCGTAGGAAATCTGCCTGCAATCACCACTGACAAATAGTCCTTTTTCTTCATCATAAAAATGCATCTTAGCAGCTTTTCTATAAAGTTCATAAGTTTTCATTATGCATTCTGCATCATGGTCTTTTCCGATTTCTTTTGCAATGGCAACGGCACTTTTCATCGCATACAGCAAAACACCCTGTGCACCTGCCTGCTTATTTAATTCCAGTGACCAGTCAAGAAAACACCAGCCGAGTTTATTGCAGTCTTTTACCACACCATCATTACCGACCTGTTTCTGTGCCAATACAATCTGCATTTTTGCTGTTTCCCACAAATCTTCAAGGGCCTCACGATCCTTCGTTTCTACATAATAATCCCACAGGGCTGCCACAAACAATAAAGAGTAATCAAACATACTGGTATCATCTACTTCCGGTTCAGGCTCTAAAAATACACATGCACCCACCTGTCCATTTTGCATCGGTAATGCAGCAAATAAATATAAACACCCCTTTACCATATCATTCATCTGATATGTCTCATAGTTTGCCAATGCCTGTAATCGAAGATCTCCCATCCAAAGTCGCCGATCACGTTTTGGTCCATCTTCAAAAACTTTCTGCATACAATCATGCAGTGTATGGCACGCAATATGATCAATCTGCTCCAATTCTTTATGCACATTATGATATGGTTTTAACTTACTATCATCTGCAGAAGATAATGCGATTGCCATGACATCTTCAATAACCAAATTAAATTTTGAACTGATATCAAGTATATCAATTTTCACATAGCGAAACGAATAACGCCTCGGCAAAGTATACTCTCCCGGAATCAGATCAAAATGAAGTTGTTCCTGTTGTACCCACGCTGAACAGATCCATCCCTGATAATTCTCCACATTTTCTTCAAATTCTTTCAAATTCTCTGCAAAGGAAAATCTAATCCAAACCGGAGCATCTGGATGTGAATTGACATAACCCATTTTTACTTGAAGATGTCCTACCAAATGTTTCCCAAAATCAATTGTTACCGAATCGCCTTTTCCTAAAGGTTTTGAAAAAAACTGTCCCTCTTTTGGAGGAACCAGTGTCTCCTTAACTTCCGGCAATAAACTTAATGCCTTACTTAAAAATTCTAAATTTTTTTTCATGTATTTGTTCTTCTCTCACTCTTACCATTTTAAGTATTCTTTTCCACAAAACGGATCTACCGGACTCTTGCCAGTAAAATTACTTCTTCCCATAAGTTTTTCCATCACACTATCAATTACATACTCACTATTGGAATAGCCATTGATAAAGGTTTTTATCATGGGTACATCCACAAGATGATATGGATTAGCAAGGCTGATAAACACAACCGGTCTCTCAGCAGCAAACCATGGAACGTTATTTCCATTTCCCCAGAATGTATACCATGAAAGTCGGTTTGTCACTTTATTGGATGCATTTTCTACATTTCCAATATAAATGACCAGATCATAATTCTTCCGGAATGTGCCAACATCAAATTTTGCTGTTTCAAAGTTCTCCTGTTCATATACGTTAACTTCGAACCCCTCCTCAACCAATCGCTTACGAAAGCTTTCCAAAACACGCTCATTTGATGGAAACCCACCTATGATTTCCAGCAACACCTTTTTGGTCTTATGCGGATTCAACGGTAAAATTCCATCTATATCCTTTACAAGTGTAACTGCCTTGTCTGCGCTCTTTTTAGCCCATGCAACATGCTCATCAGCCTGCAGAATACAAAGTGCACTTTCCGAAGGCACAATTTCACACTTTGCTTTTCTGTGAAGTCCAAGCGAAGCTTTAGTTGCAAGAATTCTTGTGATTGCTTCATCTAATCGCTGTTCCGAAAGGATTCCCTGCTTGTATCCATTCAGCATATACTGATAATCTTCCTCAAGATCCTTATTAAAAAGGAACATATCACATCCTGCCTCAATCGCATAAGGAACTGCCCTTTCTCTGTTCATTGCACAGCTAAAACCTACCATGCAGGTAGAATCCGTTACAATCAGACCGTTAAATCCCAATTTTTTACGGAGCAAACCTTTTAACAATTCCGATGAAAGTGTTGCCGGTATTAATTTATTTGGAAAATCTGTATTATACGATTTTTGATATGCCGGCTGTGCAATATGTCCGACCATCACTGTCTGTGCCCCCGCCTGAATCAAGCCGCTATATATTTTTCCATATGTCGCATCCCACTCATCACAGGAAAGATTATTTACGCTTGTAAGAATGTGCTGATCCACTTCATCGCAGCCATCCCCTGGGAAATGCTTAATTGCAACAAGAACATTTTCTTCCTTAGCTGCCCTCATGTAATTGAGACCACATGCAAGAACACGATCCGGATCATCCCCATATGTACGCACGTTTGTAATCGGATTTCTCCAATTTCTATCAATATCAACCACAGGTGCAAAAGCCCAGTTACAACCAACCGCTGCACCTTCACTACAGCTTACTTTTCCGAGCCGATATGCATCCTCCGTGTCTCCAGTTGCCGCAACCTGCATTTGTTTTCCGTACTGTGTTCCATCTGTTGCAATTCCGCAGCCTCCATCCTCAAGATTAGCTCCAATAAGAAGTGGGATCTTACTGTGTTCCTGCAGATAACGGTGTGTCCGCTGCATTTCCTTCGCCTCACCACAACGATACATAATTCCACCAATGTGATGTGCGAGCATGACATGTTCCAGATATTGCGGATCTCCGGAATACCCGATTGGGACAAACAACTGACCTATTTTTTCTTCTAATGTCATTGACTTTTTTGTATTTTCAACCCATTCAATGTCTTCCCCTGAAAGGAAGAATGGATTCTTTGTTAAGTTGATCATATTCATACCCTCCTGCTTTCTATTTTCGTTTTCCGTTAAAAAGACTTACCAATAAATGTTCATTACTCAAATAAATCAAAAAGACTACAAGCAGTACTGCATTAATGATTGCCTGCATTGATGCATTTACCTCATTGGAGAATACAGCAAATGTTGAATTAAGCATGGACATACATAAAGCAGCTAAAAGGAATCCAATTTTTTCGTTTGTAAAGCGACTGATATAGGAGCCTATGAACATTGGAAGAAACGCCGTAAACATAATGCTGATAGAGGAAAAGTTCAACTGACCACCGTTGATTGTTGTGCTTCTTGTCGCATTTAAAAATCCTACAATTCCCATCAATCCGCCACAGATCACATAACATCCAATGGCATTTGATATCTCTTTTATACCGGTATTTACCGCAACCTTCTGACCATTTTTGAGTGCATTATAATCATATCCAAACTTTGTGTAATCAAAGATTGCTATACAGACAGCTAACACAACCACAATAATGATTGCTGCATAAATCCAGCTTCCTGTAAAAGCTGTCATAGATGGATTCTGCACTTCCTTCATCACATAACGTCCTTCCGTGATTGTAAAAAGAATTCCCTCATAGATCAGTGTCACTCCAAGAGATGTAATGATTGGCGGCAGATGCAGCACCACATACATAAGTCCTGAAACAAGTCCAAGTAACATACCAAATAAGATCGTCAATATCAACATCATCAATGCACTGTTACTTCCACCACCTAAAATGGAATATGTAATTTTAGCTCCTAATACAGAAGAAAGTGCTGCCATTGATCCCAAGGAAAAATCAAAACGACCACTATTTAAATTAATGGATAATGCTATTGTTGTAATCATCACAATTGCAATATATACAACAAAGTTATCAAAACCTGTCATGTTTGAAATCATTGTTTTTCCATTGAACATGCAGATTCCCTGCAATAATACAGCCACCAGTACCGGTATTGTTAATGTACCAATTACATTCTTTACCAAATGTCTATTTTTATTTTTCATGTTGTCCTCTCCTTTCATTTTTCAGGATATTCCATACCCTCTCCAAATAAATGAATTTTTAACTTTTCATTTATTTGGAGAGAGCACGGCTTCTAAATGAAGCCGTGACCTGACTGTAAAAATGAATTACTTCGATGTTACAAGTTCATTGATCTCATCAAAAGTAACAGACTCACCAATAATCTGGTCTAATGTTTCTTTATTGTAAATTGGATTATCTCCGTTATCTGACTTATAAAACTCATCAAATGTAGCCTCGTCAGTTGCAACCTGATAGTTTTGGCTGAGTGAGACTGCATTTCCCTGTTCATCACGGATTACATTTCCATTGATGGCATTTAAAACTAATGCAAATGCAGGACCTACAGAAGATGAATATTTACCGGCAAGATAGACAAGTTTTCCATTTGTGATAGCTTCTCCATTACTCTGTGTAAAGGAATCAATATCTGAGAACTCAATACCAGCAGCATTTAACTGCTGTGTAAAAAATGTTGTTGCCATTCCCACTGAAATAAATGCTTCCGGTTTTGCCTGAATTGCTGCATTGATCTCATCTGTTGTTGTATCACCATAGCCCTGCAGATAAGAAACAATCTGGATATCCCCAGAAATCTTAGACAAATCCACGCTCTGATCAGTAAAAATCTTGCCCACTACTTCTCCCTCTTCTGTAGCACCATCATAGGAAAGTCCCAGACCGGAAAGTACACCCGCTACACGGTATACATGCATAGGATTTGGAATAAATGCCCCATAGATAGCAGCTGTCTTAATGCCTTTTTCCGCAAAGAACCTGCCCATTTCTACACCAGCTTCATACTCTGTATCCATGCTTGGTCCAACCTGACCAAGGAAGTACTCATTTGTCTTATATTTTTCAAACTGCTCCTGATCAAGAGTTCCAGCAGCAACCGCATAATAAATCTGATTTTCCTCACAGGTTTCAATCTGCAATGCACGATCATTACTTGAAAGAGAGATGACTGCCTGATATCCCTGTGAAGCGAATTTTTCTATAGCAGACTTCTCGCTTGCCGCATCTTTAAGTTCATCGGTATAAGTAAATGTCACACCATACTGATTCGCAACATAATCTTCATAATAAGTACGGAACCCTAATGCTTCCTCGCCACTAACATCCTGAACTAAAACACCAATCTTAGCATTCTCTGCTGTCTTTGTCTCCTCCTTGACACTTGTATCACTCGTATCATTTGCTGTGTTGTCGCTGGCTGTATTGTCAGCTGTTTCTTTGCTGTTTCCACAACCAACCAGCATTGTCAACGATATGGCAGCAACCAGTCCAAGGCTTACCATTTTCTTCATTGTACGTTTCATAAATTATTCCTCCCATTTCTCTTATTAAAATTTTATTTTTAACACGTTATGTGTTAAATTCATATTTCTGTTATCGCGGCAACATCTGCGAACGATAATTTGCACTTGCAACATAAACAACTACCAGAAAAAAAACAGCACTGACAATCTGTGTAATTCCATATCCAGATGTTGAATCAATCAGCAGATCCAGAATATTATTTAAAATAATATAGGAAAATCCACCGACTACAGCCGCATAAATTTTCGATCTTGCACCTCCTGAGATTGGCATACCTCCAAACACGATAGCAACCATAATGTTCATCCCTATATCCCCCGCTGTCGTTGTTGTAACAGATGGGGTATAAACCAGCGTCATAAATGCGCCGATTCCAACGCCGATTCCCGCCAGAAGGAATCCAAGTATTGCATATGTATTGTATTTAATACCGGAAAGCTGGGCGCAGATTGGATTTCCCCCAACAAACTTTTCACGTCTTCCAAACTTGGTGTAATCAAAGATGAACGCACATACTACCACCCATATTACCAAAACTATAATTTTAAATGCGGATGTATCCAAATGTTTCACTACCTCACTCGGAATGCTGATTCCGCCTACTGCACCACCTTTTGTGGTAATGATCTGTGATGCAATTGCAGACAAAACAGACATCATTGCCACCGTTGTAACAAACACCGGAATATGAAAAATGGATGCCAGCACAGAATTTAACAAAGAACAGACAATTCCAGACAATAAAATCACAACAATCATTAATATAAAATTTTCAGTTGCATTATATGTCATTACCCCAAGTGTTGCTGAAAAAAGCGTTGCCGCACCCAAGCTGATATCAAACGAACCTAATGTATAAATAAATATTGCACCTGTTGCAACAATGGATAATACAATACCTTCATTAAATATAATCTTGATATACATATCCAGGCGATATCCCTTACTGCTTACAATTCCACAAAATACTGCAAACAATACGATAAGTGCTGCAAACGGCAATGCACCTATCATTATTTTTTTACTTTTTGTCATCTTTCCCAGCCTCCTATATCATGTACTCAATAATCTGTGAGTCAGAAAGATTTTTATTTCTCTCAAATTCTGCCGTAATCTCTCCGTCCTTCATGATCAAAATCCGATCACTCATTCCAATGAGTTCCGGCATTTCCTCGCTGATCATCAGAATGGATTTTCCTTCATTTTTCAACTTAACCATAAGCTGATACATTGCCTGCTTTACACCAATATCCACGCCTCGTGTCGGGCAGTCCAGTATAAGAATTTCACTTCCGCAGCCAATCCATTTTCCAAATACGACTTTCTGTTTATTTCCTCCCGAGAGTTGTGATACCGCCTGATCTCTTCCAGAACATTTAATGGACAATTCCTCAATCTGTTGATTTACATATTTTTTTTCGCGATTTTTTAAAACAAGAAAATCTTTTACGGCAAATTTGCTCATTCCCGCAATTGATATGTTGTCTTCAATACTTGCATTCAAACATAATGATTCCACATCTCTATCCTTAGACACATAACCCATACGTTTCTTCATCGCTTTTGCCGGACTGTCAATTACCGTTCCATCTGCCACTGAAACATTTCCTTCTTCTGGCTTTACTGCACCAAAACATACCTTTCCAAGTGTATGCATTCCACAATGTGCCAGACCTCCGACTCCAACAATTTCTCCCCTTCGCACCTGGAAGGAAACACCTTTCAGTCTATCTGTATAAACAAGATTTTTAACATTCAACGCAACTTCCTGCTGTGCGCTTGCTTCAAAATCACTTCGATAATAATCCCCCTGCAGTTCTCGTCCGATCATGCTTGAACGAATTGCACCCGCTTCAAACTCTTCTTTATTAAATGTTCTGATTATTTTTCCATCTCGAAGAACCGTTAAAGTATCACACACCTCCATAATCTCATCCAGATCATGTGAAATAAAAATCACTGACTTATTTTCTTTGCGGAAACGATTCATAATATCATATAAAATTTCCCTTCCATCATGAGATAAGGCAGTGCTTGTCTCATCAATTACCAAAATCTGAGGCTGTTTCATCACGACCTTTGCAATCTCTACAAGCTTTCTTGTCTGAAAATCCAGCTGTTGCATAAGCATATCGCCAGTAATATCATTTACCCCAATTTTTTTCATGACTTCAGTTGCATCTGCATTCATCTTCCTGCGATTGATCAATCCAAACCTGTTTTTATACCTCTCTGTCTCTGCCAGAAAAATATTTTCCGCAACTGTAATTCCCGGTATTGTTCCGCTTTCCTGAACGATCATTCCAATCCCCTTGTGAAGTGCATCAATCATACTAAGAGGTTTCCAGTCCTGATTTTTAAATATCATCTTACCACTATCGCATGCCTGCATTCCTGCTACAATGGAAGTAATGGTTGACTTTCCTGATCCATTCTCCCCAATTAATCCCCGAATTTCCCCCGGATATACAGAAAGTGACACATCTTTTAAAGCCACTGTACTTCCGAATCTTTTATTCATGTTTTCAACTTTTAATATTGGTTCACTCATGTTTATCACCTCGTCTTTATAGATATTATAAGTTTTCATTAATTTTCATGTGATTTTGTTTTTTATCTGTTTCACTTTAATTTTTAACTTTTTTATGTCTGCTCTTCTTTTCTTTCCACATCTTTTCAATCCGTCATACAAAACAGATTAAAAATTCGATGTTTTTATTGATTTTTTCATTACATTTATGTTTTAATCATTACAATATCTTATTTAGTTTTAAATGGGGGATTTTTTATGTCAGAAAATTACGATCTTATTTCAGAAAATGATATGCACATGCCCATTCGCTGTATAATGCAGCGTTTTGATCATATTCGTTCACAAATGCATGACTATTTTGAATTATCAATGATTGTTTCCGGGAACTGTACATTGCAACTGGATGATCATATATACAATTTAACAGAAGATGACGTGTTCTGTGTTAATCCACTCTCGCTTCATGAACTTCATGGTGTCAACTGTGTGATTGTAACCGTTTTATTCAACCAGACTTTGTTTGAACAGATTCTACCCGTTCCATTCCATCCTCGCTTTTTCTTTATCAGTACGATGACCGATAATCAGGAAGCTATTGTCCAACTCCGCACTCTGATAGCGCACATTATCAAAACAAATATTGATAAAAAAGATGGGTATGAATTACGAAACTGGTCTTATATCTACAATATTATGGATGTACTGTATCGGAACTTCCGCATCAAACTCTCTACTGCTAAAGAAAAGAAAAATCACAAGTATGCTTTACGTATTTCCGAAATCTCACAGTTGATCCAGCAGCATTACACGGAAAATATAACCTTACAAGAACTTGCTGATGCAGTCCATTTGTCCGTTCCATATCTTTCTAAGTTTTTTGTGGAATATTACGGAATGAATTTTTTAAGCTATCTTAACCAATACCGCCTTATGCACGCAGTACAGGAACTCTCAACCACTGATAAGAATATTGATGAAATAGCGATTGACAGCGGTTTTTCCAACAGTCATGCCTTTGTAACTTTTTTTAAAAAGCAATACGGGATGTTACCAAAAGACTATCGCCGTGAACAAAAAAAGAAGAAAGAGAATACTGCCCAACGTGTAGAACAACATAACTATATTTACGGATTAAAAAAATATTTGAAAGAAGATACATTTTTTCAGGTTGTATCTCCTGTGAAAAAAACTGAAATTGAGATTTCTGTAAACGGAAGTTCCTATACTCTGCTTCACACCTGGAAAAAAATGATGACCGTTGGGCGGGCAAGTGATGTACTAATTTGTGATGTTCAAAAAATGTTAACACAGATTCAGGAAACAGTCGGATTTGAATATATTAAATTATGTGGCATCTTTTCTGATGATCTGCATATATACAATGAAACTGCAAGTAAAGTCCCGGTCTATAGCTTTTCTTATCTTGATAAGATTTTGGATTTTGTTATCGTCAATCACCTAAAACCCTGGCTTCAATTATCCTACATGCCGGAAAAACTTGCAAAATATCCAAACAGACGATTGTTTGGTGCAAATGTCAGCCAGCCCCACTCTGTCAGTGCATGGTGTCAGCTGGTCCATGAATTTTTGCTTCACATCACTGACCGTTACGGGTTAGATACCATAAAGACCTGGAAATTTGGTCTATGGAACCAACCGAATACTTCTTCCGACCTATTTGGCTTTACAAACGAAAATGACTTTTTTCTATTCTATAAAAGCACTTATGATTGTATTAAAGATTTTTGCCCTGATATCGAATTTAGTCTTCCTCCAACCTACTACATTGTAGGCGAAAGCTATGAAAACTGGTATCTGAACTTTTTGGAATGGTGTAAAAAAAATTCCTGTCTTCCAGACTGTTTAAGTTTTACATACTACGACACTAAAATGATTTCCGATAAAAATCATTCCAAGGAATCGTTTGGTTTTGTGTATGCAATGAGTCTTTCTGAATCTCCTGATGGGTTAAAAGATTTTGTTATGCAGGTTCTCCGTGAACGACGCCAGCTTGGACTTGGTAATATGCCAATCTACCTGTCAGAATGGAACAACACACCAAGCCAGCAGGATTTGCTCAATGATACATGTTTTAAATCGTGCTACATTGTAAAAAATATTTTGGAAAATTATGACCGACTAGATAGTTTTACTTATCAGGCTCTTACCGATCTTATGGCAGATGACGCTCTGCCCAACAAACTCTTTTTCGGTGGACTAGGTCTGTTCACGGTAAATGGAATTCCAAAAGCAAGTTATTATGCTTATACTCTCTTACGGCAGTTAGGAGATCAGTTTTTAGGACGAGGAGACGGTTATTTCATTACCCGTAAACACAACAGTTATCAGATTATGTTGTACAATTACAAACATTTTAACTATCTTTATGCCAACGGAGAACGTTTTGATATGACAGAAACAGATCGCTATACTGTATTTGCAGATTCTGATCCAGTCACAATCGAACTATGTCTTTCTAATATTCCGCAAGGTACATACAAAATTTCTGAGACTTATGTAAATCGAACACATGGGAGTTCTTATGACCAATGGGTTTCCATGGGTGGATTAGAACTTACCACTCCTTATGAATTTGACTTGTTAAAAAAAGCATCCTCTCCAGGATTCCATCAGAAGCTGATGCATATCGCTTCTGATGAAACCCTAAGATTGAATGCAGAATTAGAACTATTAGAGATTCGACTTATTCAAATCACACCTGTCATCTGCCCATCTGACGTTAGCAGATAGAACAAATAGAAAGCAGATCTTTAAATGCCTGAATCGGATATGTCACTTGGCTATGACCTGCGGCATCTCCGATTCCAGCACTCTGAAAATCACCAGCATAAGCAGCATCAATACCGGCAAGCGCATCCTCTACGACCAGACAATTTTCAGGTTTTTCACCAAGCATCTCAGCCGCTTTCAAAAATACTTCCGGATCCGGCTTTGATTTCGTAATATTCGTTCCGTCACTGATTGCATCAAAGTATCCGTTTAATCCAATCTGTGTCAGAATCTTTTTCGTATTTTTACTGCTTGATCCAATCGCAAGCTTATACCCTCGCTGACGTAATATTTCCAGTGTCTTTTTTACCTCCTGCGACAGATCATCCGGAGACATCTTTTCCAACAGACGAACATAACTTTCATTCTTCCTTGCGGCAAGTTGTTCTTTTTCCTCCTGTGTATATTCTCTTGATGCTTTCTCCAAAATAATGTCCAGACTTTCCATACGACTTACTCCCCGTAGTCTGCCATTAATTGTCTCATCGAAATAAATTCCTTCTGCGTCTGCCATTTCTTTCCATGCCTGATAATGATACTGATCCGTAAAGCATATAACACCATCCAAGTCAAAAATAATTGCACGTATTGTATTCATAGGATACCCCCTTGTAAACTTATAGACTATGTATCTTTTTTTAAGATAACAAAAATAAGGACAGCTTTTTAGACTCTCATTCGACTAAAAAACTGTCCTTATTTTCTGCATTGTCTATCTTTTATAATGTTCTAACCGATACTTTCGCGGTGTCATTCCATATCTTTCTTTAAACTGCCGGAAAAAATAGCTCTGATTTTCATAACCAACATCTAACGCAATCTCTTCCACTGACAAATCTGTCTCCAATAATAAATGTTCAGCTGTCTCAAACCGCCTGTGCTGCAAAAGTTCCTGAAAATTATATCCGGTCTTTTGCTTGATGAGTCTGCTAAGTACCGTCATGGACTGATGGGTATCTGCTGCTATCTTGGTAAGATTTGCATTTTTGCAGTCACTGTTAATATATCCAAGTACTGCCTGTACAACCGTCTCCTTATAATCCATGGAAGAATTATGGCTTAAGCTTTCAAGATGATTCAGCAGATATAAAAATACAAGTCCCATAGAATACTGATTAATTACATCCTCATTTGCATGTTCATGTAACATGGAATCAATCATATTTTCCATAAGATTTTCCACCTGCGGATCTTCCTGCAGCTGGAACAGCAGGTAATGTGAAACGGGATCTTTCTGCCGGAACGCACCGACAATAAATTCCGCCAGTACATTTTTCTCATGCAGCATGGAGAGCGGGATTTCAAAAAACTCCGGTAGCGCAATAAAATTGATCCCGATATCCTCATATTCCGCCCGCCGGATCGCATGACGCACCTGCTGGTTTAACATCAGCACATCTCCCTTGTGAAGGGTCAGCTCTTTTCCCTCAATGATATGTGTGATGTTTCCCTGCACCACATACATCATCTCCACATAATTGTGCCTGTGCTCCGGGAATTCCACAAAACGGCTGTGCGGGCGCACCGTGACGAGCCGTCCTCTCTCTAACAGCAGTTCCCGGTCGATCTCACTGATCGAATCCTTCGCATATAACTGTTTTTCGATGTTTCCCTGTCCTGACTGATACTTCTTTTCTTCTTCTGATATGAGTTTCAGTTCCTGTAAAAGCTGTTTGCGCATGCGCTTGATTTCCTGTCTTCTAAAATCTTTTTATAGTGACTCCAGCAGTCCGTTGATCCCGTCTTTTTCAAAAATATCCTTATAATATGCAACTTCCCCCTGGATCAGCTGGTCGATCACCTGCATGCCGAGAAGCTCCACAGGCGCCTTGTCGTCCGTCATGATATAATCTCCCGCCTCATACACACTGCTGGTGTCTGCCACATGAAGCATCATATCGCGCAGATCGGAATGTCCGGTCTCATTTGCGTTATTCTCTAATGTCTTTACCATGTCTGCATTGGAGGAAGCATACAGCTCCCGGTTTGTGGAACCGTCCACATCCACGGTCACGATATGGTCAAATACGGATGCAATGGTATCCGACAAATACTGGTTGATATTGCCCTCATTGTTTCCGCGCATATTCATGTTTACGACCATCACGCCGTTCTCGTTTAAATGCTCTTTGACCATCGTAAAAAATTCGACCGATGACATCTGAAACGGGATGGTGATATCCTGGTAGGCATCCACCATGATAACGTCATATTTCTCGTCGATCGCCTGTAAATATGCCCTGCCATCATAGGTCGTCACTTTGACATCGTCCGGCAGGGAAAAATATTGTCTGGAAAGCGCCGTGATCTTATCGTCGATCTCCACGCCCTCGATTGACATATCACCGAAATATTTTTTACACTGGGTCGCGTAAGTTCCGGTTCCCATTCCAAGGATCATAACATTCATATCCTCTGCCTTTTTATCCGGGATCATGAGCGGCGCCGCCATCGCATAATCGTAATACATTCCGGTCAGACCGCCGTCTTTCATGTAGAGTGACTGCACACCGAACAGGACATTCGTGGATAAGATCACGCGCCTGTCATCCTCGGAGACCTGTAAATAATTATAAATGGATTCCCCTTCGTAACTTAAGTCATTCTGCCAGAATGCAAAAGAATCCGAATAGCCAAGTCCACAGCAGAGTACGAAAATAACTGCCGATACTGCCACCTTCTTCTGTCCCCTGTGGCTGCTCAAAAAATACACTGCGGCTAATGCGATCAGAATTCCCGCAAAAATGAGAAACGTGATAGAGGTTCCGACTGCCGGAATCGTCACAAAAGTCGGCACAAATGTTCCGATAATGCTTCCGATCGTGTTGAATGCTCCCAGCGTTCCGACCGTTTTTCCACTGTCGTCAAGACTGTCCACCGAGTATTTCACAAGGGATGGCGTCACTGTGCCGAGTAAAAACAGTGGGAATACAAAAATCACCATACATGCCACAAATGCGGCAATAATGAGGAAATTGCTGCTGACGGTAAAGATCAGCAGTGCCGATATTCCAAGGATAATGTATTTTCCGACGACCGGTATCAGTGCGATCCAGATCGCAGCGATCAGTATTCTGCGGTACAGTTTGTCCGGATCCGGCGACCGGTCCGCACTTTTTCCTCCATAAATATTTCCAAGCGCCATTGCGATCATGATCGTTCCGATGATGATCGTCCACACGATCTGCGACGAGCTGAAATACGGCGCCAACAGCCTGCTCGCACCCAGTTCTACTGCCATCACGGACATTCCGGCAAAAAATTCCGTGAGATACAAAAACAGCTTATTTTTTAAAATTCCTGACTTTTCCATAATTCTCCTTTCTTTTTCCCCTCTAGTATAGCTCATAAAGTGGACTCCAAGTCAAGTTTTTTATCCCGCATCAGGATTTTTCCCCAATCATTACCCTGCATCTCTTTTTATAAAATGCGATTCCATATTTCAGAATCTTTTCCACACCATCCTCTTCAAGAATGTCTATATAATTGTTCCCACCGATCTGTTCTAACGCAGACTGGCATGCCGTTTCCAAATCTCCATCCTGTGCATACTTAAGTTCCAGAATGATTCCCATTTCACCGTCATCCGTCTCGATCACAATATCACTGTAACCATCGCCTGATTCTTTATTCGAAGAAACACTCCACGATTCCTCATACCCGAGAATTCCAAGTAAGATACCGTGATAAAAGTTTTCTTTCATCTTTTTTCTCACAAAAGTATCCCGGATACTGATGGCCCGCCGCAGATAATCACACAGGCATTTTTCTATCGTTTCTGTTTCTCCGTTTCTTAATGCTTCACAGAATGTATTTAACAGCACGCCATTCTTCGGTACATTTTCTTTAAAAAAATCCATAATCTGGTCTGTAAAAATCTTCCGGATCTCCATATTCGGAATCACCAGCTGGAACGTATCCCCCGCTGCCCGTCCTCTTTGTGTAAGATATCCTGTTGTAAATAATACACTCCATAGATTGTCAATACTGTCATACATTTCTTTATAAGTCAGTTCCTGATGGATTTCTTTCTCGATCACTTCACCTGCAACAAGCCGCTCTATCTCACGCCTTAGCGTTACTTTATCCGATTCCCTGATAAATCTTTTGACCGCCTCATTGCTGCTTGTATTTGACCAGTAATTTTTAGGCTCTGCCAGCGGGTCCGCCCGCAACGTGTCCACATAATTGATTACATCCCATGGACAATAAACTTCTGCTTTTCCGAACTGATATCCGTCATACCACTCCCTAATATCCTCGTAATGATCGGAAAGTTCATAGTATTCCAGCATCTCCCTTACTTCTTCATCGGTAAATCCGAAATACTCGTCAAACTGTACATCTGCAATGGAAAGAACTTTCAGATTATTCAGTCCTGTAAAAATACTTTCCCTGGAAATGCGCATACATCCAGTCAGCACCGCAAATTTCAGGCTGTCATTTGTCTTAAGCGCATACTCAAACAGGTTGCGGATAAAGATAACCATCTGATCATAATAGTCCCGTTCAAATGCTTTTGCCAGTGGAACATCATATTCATCAATCAGAATAATTACTTTTTTCCCATAATGCTTTTCAAGAAGTTCGGAAAGCACTTTTAAACTGCTGCATAGTGTTCCCTCATCCACATCCGTTTCAAGTAATGCCGTATATGCTTTTTTATCATATCCCGTGAGCCTGCTGCTTTCTAACAGATATTGAAACCTTCTTGCCTCCCCTTTGATAAGCTGGACCGTCATCTCTATTGCTTTTTCATAAGTCTGCGCATTGATTCCTTTTAAAGAAACAGATATCACCGGATATTTTCCCATGTACTCTTCACACAGCCTGGTTTCTTGTGCAATCTTTAAATGCTTAAAAATTTCTTTATTTCCGTTTATGTCAAAGAATTTTTTTAACATACTCATATTCAGGGACTTTCCAAATCGCCTTGGACGGGTAAAGAGTGTGACTTTTGCCCAATTTTCCAGAAGTTCTTTGATCAAATATGATTTATCTATATAATAAAATCCAGCTGACTGTATTTCTTCAAAATTTTCTATTCCAATCGGTAATTTTTTCTTCTCATTTTTCATTTCAACACCCCAAATAGATTTTTACATTTTTGTTTTCATATAGCCTTATCTCTCATCGGGATCAGGATCTTTAAATCAAACCAGTTCTCTTTTGTATCAATGC
>OGCO01001025.1_pt1 | contig 44907 bp, 43 predicted proteins | sample 1570171 | NCBI WGS metagenome assembly OGCO01 (sample SAMEA4370583, study PRJEB24528) | human gut metagenome
CATTTTTAGCCTTGTCAAAGGCGAGAAAGAACACGAAGTGTTCGAAATGCGAATGTGGGAAGGGGGACCTGAATAGTTACGAAAAAAAGAAAATAAAAGGCAGCCAATTCCCGGACGAATCCAAGGACTGGCTGCCTGTATCAAGCACTCTAAAATTATTTAAGCTTCGGTATCCGTTTCTTCTGTTGCAGTTTCTTCTGTAACCTTTTGTTCCGGCTCGTCAGAATCTGCGGTTTCTGTTGCTGTAGCGGCCTGCTCTGCAGCAAGTGCAGCAGCTTCTCTCTTTGCGCGTGCCTCTTCTTCTGTATCAATTTTAATTGCAGAAGTGGACAATTCTTTAATTGCAATACTGAGAGGTTTTGGATATTTTCCCGATACCAGAGGCTGGGAACCGGCAATAAGCTGACGGGCACGTTTTGCGGTTGCCAGTACGATGGAATAACGGCTGTTAACTACCGGGTGTTCTCCCGGTTCAACATCACTGTTTACGACGTTCATTAAATCATTATAAGATGGGTGTAACATAATAAAGATCTCCTTTCAAATTTCCACATAATTTCTATATCTATTTTTTATCTTTGTATCCATTCATTATGGTGTTCCAAATTTCTTAAGCGGCCAGATACGCAAAACAACGTGGCCGGCGATATTTTTTTCTTTGATCGGGCCAAGTTCGCGGCTGTCTAGGCTTACTTCGCGATTATCACCAAGAACAAAATATTCATCTTCGCCCAATGTGATCGGCTCAGATGCCACACCGGCATCTCCGTCTTTCATCGCATTTTTCGCATAAGGATCATCAATTTTTTTGTCATTGACATAAATGTCATTTCCAATAATTTGAATTTTTTCCCCTGGAAGACCAAATACACGTTTTACATACAATTCGGAATCTTCTTCTTGGTCTCCGGAAGCCGTAGTATCAATTTCCAATTGATCTTTCATACTTTCCGGAACTTCATCACCATTCTTTCCATATGGATAGAATACAATAATGTCATAACGCGATGGCTGTTTAAAATGATAGGAAACTTTTTCCACCAGCAAACTCTCGTTTGTATGAAGTGTATTTTCCATGGATTCCCCTTTTACTACAGTTCGCTGAAGGACATGTTCCGGTACCCAGAATATACATAAGAGAATCAATGCCACATAAATAGCATATTCTATCGCATAACTGACTTTCGAGCGCTTTTTCTTTTCTTTTTTTGCATTTTTATCAATTGTTTTGGCAGTTTCAGGTATGTTCTCTTCTTCCTGTTCTGTATCTGTCTGATTCATGTTGCTCTCCCTTCTTTATTTACCTACCAATGTATTTAACTGCTGCGTCATTGATTTGATCAATTCAGCGCAATATGCGGTTTTATGATGTCCAGACTGAATGAGGTGATGGAGGTCTTCTACCGCCGCTTCCAGTGAGTCATTTACCAGAATATAATCATACTGTTTCATAAAATCTGCTTCCTCAGAAGCACGGTGTAACCGGCGCTCAATCTCTTCCGCACTCTCAGTGCCACGACCGGTCAGCCGATCTTTTAATATTTCTGCACTTGGTGGAGTTACAAAGACAAGCATAGCATCCGGAAATTGTTTTTTTACTAACATACCGCCCTGCATTTCAATCTCTAAGAGGACATCTTTTCCGGCTTTCAGCTGCTGTTCTACATATTCTTTTGGCGTACCGTAGTAATTTCCTACGTATTCTGCCCATTCAATCAATTTGTTTTCTTCGATCATCTGTTCAAATTCTTCCCTTGTTTTGAAAAAATAATCGACACCATCAACATCGCCTTTGCGGGGCTTGCGGGTTGTGGCGGAAATCGACAGTTCATAGTCATATTTTTTTCGAAGTTCTTTTATGATCGTACCTTTTCCTGCTCCGGAAAATCCCGAAACGACAGTAAGAATACCTTTTTTCATTGCAATCTCCTATCTATTTTTATTAACTAGTAACGTAACTATTATTTAATCGATTTGTGATCGTATCCGGTAATAGCGAACTTAACACGATCATATGGTTTTCCATAACAATGACAGCTTTTGTTTTTTTGCCGCAGGTAGCATCGATGGCAAGGCCGGCATCTTTTGCTGTCTGAACCATGCGTTTTATGGGAGCTGCCTCATAATTGATCACGCTGATGATTTTTTCTGTATTAACAATATTTCCATATCCAACATTGATAAAAGCCATGAGTGCCGTCCTTTCCCAAAACTATTCAAGATTTTGTATCTGTTCACGGATTTTTTCAATTTCCGTTTTCAGCATGATACCAAGATCCGCAATAACAATATCATTGGCTTTTGATAATGTCGTATTTGCCTCGCGGTTTAATTCCTGCGTAATAAAATCCAGTTTACGGCCAACGGTTTCTTCTTTTTCAAGTGTGTCACGCATATGGCTGATATGACTCTTTAAGCGTACCAACTCTTCATCCACACAGATTTTATCTGCATAGATGACCAGCTCTGTCGCCAGAACACTTTCGTCTAAATTGCCGTCTGCCAGTGTTTCATTAACTTTGGCAGTAAGCCGTTCTTTGTATTCGGCAAATACTTCCGGAGAGCGTTTCTCAATTTTTTCTGCAAGTTCCGCTAAAAATTCAAGTTTTTTCAGCAGATCAACTTTTAATAATTCACCTTCGATTTCTCTGGAGTGAATAAAGTTTGTCAATGCTCCATCTACGGTTTCGTAAACCAGTTTTTGAAGTTTTTCTTCGTCAACCTGCGCTTCCTCCATCGTATATACATCCGGATAACGGGATAACGCGGCAGCATCCAAACCGGGATTCAGAGAAAAATCATTGGATAACTGTTGTATCAATTGAACATAAGCCTGTGCCATATCGGGATGATACGTAATACTGCCCTCGGCTTTCGAGACTTTTTCATACGTTACAAATACATCAATTTTTCCACGACTGATCCGGTCTTTTAATTGTTTACGGATGATATTTTCAAAAGGATTCAGATTTTTTGGAAGTCGTATAGAAATATCGCAGTAACGATGATTTACCGACTTGATCTCAACAACCAGTCTGGATTCTTCATTTTCAGCTTCATAACGGCCGTAGCCGGTCATACTTCTTATCATAACGTCCTCCAAAATTTAAAAATGAATCTATGCATTCCGTATTATTATAAAGGAGAAAGACGCATAAGTCAAGATTTCTGTGAGTTTTTTTGAAATTTTGAAGTTTGACCCTGTCCGCGGATTATAGTATAATGAGAAAAGAAATATAAGATGGAGGAATTTGATATGGCTTTTGATGGCTTTTTGATGGCTGCCCTGACAAAAGAACTGTCGGATCGATTGACAGGTGGTCATTTACAAAAAATTTCACAGCCGGAGCAGGACGAATTGATCCTTGCTGTGAAAAACAACCGGCAGACGTGGAGGCTGGTTTTATCGGCAAGTCCTTCTCTCCCACTTATTTATTTGACGGATAAGAGCAAAACGGCACCCCTTACAGCTCCTAATTTTTGTATGCTGTTAAGAAAACATTTAAGTGGTGCACGGATCTGCCGTATCTATCAGCATGAACTGGAACGCGTTATTTTTATAGAATTTGAAAACAGAAATGAACTTGGAGATTTGGTGCACCGCAATCTTGTAATTGAGATTATGGGAAAACACAGTAATATTATATTTTTGGATGAAGAAAATAAGATCGTGGACAGTATCCGGCATGTTTCGGCTCTGGTAAGCTCTGTACGTGAAGTGTTGCCGGGAAGGACGTATTTTATTCCAAATACGCGCGAAAAACATAATCCTTTTGAACTTACGACGGAATTGTGGATGACAGAACTGACAAAACAGCCGGTGTCAATTGCAAAAGGCTTGTGTAATTATCTTACCGGGTTTAGTTTTTCTATGGCACAGGAAGTGGCTTACCGCTGTCATTTGGATGGAGACGATCCTTTTGCTTCCTGCAATGGAAATCAATTGTCCACGCTTCTCTCCTGTCTGCGTGCTTTGATGGAACATGTAAAAAATGGAAATTTCGAACCGGAAATTGTGTTTCATAATGGGGAACCGGTTGAATTTTCGGCTTTTGAAATGAAACGTTATGAGGCAGAAGGATACGAACACCGTCCGTTTGAATCGGTCAGCCGGATGATCGAAGTGTTTTACGGCGAAAAGGAAATGATTCAGAGAATCCGTCAGAAATCCGCGGATTTGCGTAAAAATGTAACCAATCTTCTGGAACGTGACCAGAAAAAGATCGACATTCAGCGCAAGCAGTTAAAAGATACCGAAAAACGGGAACGTTTTAAAGTGTATGGTGAACATATCAATACGTACGGATATCAGCTGTCGCCGGAAGACAAAGTGCTGCGCTGTACGAGCTATTATGATGGCTCGGAACTCTCGATTCCTATCGATCCAACGAAAACGCCGGCAGAAAATGCCAATAAATATTTTGACCGTTACAATAAGTTAAAGCGAACCTTTGAAGCGGTTACGGTTCAGATTGAAGAAACGCAGATGCAGATCGATCATTTAGAAACTATTCTTACGGCGCTTGATATCGCCAGACAAGAGGAAGATCTCCAGCTGATCAAGCAGGAATTGATTGACAGCGGTTATATGAAAAGCCATGCAGGAAAGAAAAATAAAAATAGCAAGGCAATGCCAAAAAGCAAGCCGCTTCACTTCCGTTCAAGTGATGGCTACGACATGTATGTGGGAAAAAATAATTACCAAAATGATATGCTGACGTTTAAGACAGCGACCGGAAATGATTGGTGGTTCCATGTAAAACAGGCACCGGGTTCGCATGTCATTGTCCAGTGCAATAACGAGGAACCGCCGATACGGACATTTGAAGAGGCAGCAAGCCTGGCGGCACATTTTTCACAAAAAGCATCTTCGGACAAAGTTGAGATTGATTACACGCAAAAGAAAAATGTCAAGAAACCGAATGGAAGCAAACCTGGATTTGTCGTTTATTATACAAATTATTCCATGGTGGTATCTCCGGATATCGATGGCATTGAGGAAGTTCATTAGGAGGAAAAAATATGGTTCAATACGATGCACATATGCACACACAGTTTTCGACGGATAGTGAAGAACTGATGGAAAATATGATTCGGGAATCGATCCGGCGAAAACTCTGTGGAATTACTTTTACCGATCATATGGATTACCGGTTTCCGGTTACCTATGACTGGGAGCTTGGGAAAGGCGAAAAACCGTTCCAGTTTGATTTTGAGAAATATCGGGAAGCCATTGCTGTTCTGCGTGAAAAATATAAAGAGCAGATTGAAATTCATACCGGTGTGGAAATTGGATTAAAATCCGATGCCTATGAGGAAAATGTGGCATTGAGCAATCGCAGTGATTTGGAATATTGTATCGGATCCATTCATTTGGTAGAAAATATGGATCCTTATTATCCGGATTTTTGGGAAAGTTATGGCGAGGAAAACGGCCTGAAACGATATTTTGAAACAACCTATGAACAACTTAAAAATCTGGGAGAGATTCGGATTGATACCGTTGGACATTTGGATTACATTACACGTTATCTCCCTTCCGGTTATGCGTTTTATCACTATGAAAAATATGCAGAGCTTATTGATGAAATCTTAAAGATTATTCTTGAGCGAAATATTATTCTGGAGATCAACACATCCGGATATAAAAATGATGGAATTATGCCAAATCCATGCTTTGAGATTATAAAACGATTCCGGAAACTTGGGGGCGAAAATATTATCTTTGGATCGGATGCCCACGATATTTCCCGCGTGGCGGCTGATTTTGACCGTGCTGCCATGCTGGCACAAAAGGCTGGATTTTCCGGCTATGTGTCAGTAAAGGATCATGTTCGCCAATTTCATTCTTTTTGATTAAAAAGTAAAAAATACCGTAGATCCCTATTTTGGAAATCTACGGTGTTTTGATTTTTTACAAAATCCGGAATCAGTACTCTTCCTCGGTATCTTCTTCCCCTTCATGAATATCAGATTTTGGCTTGGAAAGCCCTTCAATCTTAATCCCATGTTTTTCTGCATAATCCCAAAGGGCTGCATGAATTGCTTCTTCTGCAAGAAGGGAACAATGAACCTTTACCGGAGGAAGTCCATCCAATGCCTCCATAACGGCTTTGTTGGTTACTTCCATTGCTTCCTGAATGGTTTTTCCTTTTACCAGCTCGGTTGCCATACTACTTGTCGCTACGGCAGCACCACAGCCAAAAGTTTTAAACTTACAGTCCTGAATTACACCATTATCGTCAATATCTAAATACATACGCATGATATCACCGCATTTTGCATTTCCAACGGTACCAACACCACTTGCGTTTTCAATCTCTCCTACATTTCTTGGATTGCTGAAATGATCCATTACTTTTTCGCTATACATTACGATACATCCTTTCCTTATTTTGCTGCATTTTTCTTTACAAAATCTTCGTACAGTGGAGACATACTTCTCAATTTTGCAACGATACCTTGCAATTTATCGATTACATAGTCGGCATCCTCAATGGTGGTTTCTTCACTTAATGTCATACGAAGGGAACCATGTGCAATTTCGTGAGGAAGACCAATTGCCAATAATACGTGAGAAGGATCCAAAGATCCGGAAGTACAAGCAGATCCGCTGGATGCGCAAATTCCTTCCATGTCTAACATGATTAACAGAGACTCGCCCTCGACAAACTGAAAACTAAAGTTTACATTATTTGGAAGACGTTTTGTGCGGTCACCATTTAATCGGCAATACGGAATGGTCTTTTTGATTTTTTCAATCATATAATCGCGGACTTCTGTTTCATGCTTGATTCGTTCATCCATAGTCTCTACGGCGATGGAAACGGCTTTTCCAAGTCCTACGATACCCGGTACATTTTCGGTACCGGCACGACGTTTTCTTTCCTGCGCGCCACCGTGAATAAAAGAACGAAGCTTCAAGCCTTTGCGAATATACAAGAAACCGATTCCTTTTGGTCCGTGGAGTTTATGTCCGCTGGCACTCAGCATATCGATATGAAGTTCATCGACGTTGATCGGAATCTGACCAAACGCCTGAACCGCATCGGTATGGAATAAAATGTCGTGTTCTTTGGCAATTTCACCGATTTCTTTGATTGGCTGAATGGTTCCAATCTCATTGTTAGCAAACATAACGGAAATTAAAATTGTGTCAGGGCGAATTGCTTTTTTCAATTCATCTAATTTCAAAATACCATTTTCATCGACATCAATATATGTGATCTCAAAACCACGGGATTCCAAATAATCACAGGTGTGTAAAATGGCATGATGTTCAATTTTTGATGTAATAATATGCTTTCCTTTATTTTCATAAGCTTCTGCAGTGGCAATCAATGCCCAGTTGTCGGATTCACTTCCACCTGCGGTAAAGTAAATGTCACGTACATCAGCGTGAAGCGCATCGGCGATGGTCTGTCTGCTGTCATTTACCGCTTTTTTGTTTTTGGCGGCAAAATCATATACACTGGAGGGATTTCCAAAGCTCTCTGTAAAAAATGGATACATAGCATCAACGACTTCTTTTTTTGTTGATGTTGTTGCTGCATTATCTAAATACACAAATCTACTCATTGTGATCTCCTTTCTCTATTGACAGCCGCAGATTTTATCTGAATTTGATTCCTCGAGTAAATCGGAAATCATAAGACTATCTACAGCATTGTTGATACTCTCGCTAATGCGCTGCCATACCAGTTTGGAAACGCATTGTTTGGATTCTTTGCAGGGACTTCCGTTTTCAATGACTTCTGAGCAGTTTACCGGTGCAAGATCTCCTTCTAATGCTCTTAGTACATCTCCAACAGAAATTTCATTTTTGGGCTTGGCAAGCGAATAACCACCCTTTGCTCCGCGAACGCTGGTTACGATGTCCGCCCGGCGCAATTTGGCAATCAACTGCTCCAGATAACTGACGGATATATCTTCACGAACGGCAATATCACTTAAGGAAACCGGCTCGGAATCCCCATGTATCGCAATATCAATGACTGCGCGTAAACCATAACGTCCTTTCGTTGAAATTTTCATTGCAATCCTCCTTTGAACAGTGGAATTACAGTTGTTCTCCCTAGATAAAAAGGATTGGAAAAAGTCCGACTGTTTTAATTCCTATCATTTTTATCGGGATTAAAAATATTATAAACTTTGCTATTTTTTTTGTCAATAACATTTCTCAAAAAAAATATAAAATTTGGCTAAAAAATATCCCACATATAGAGAGCTATACATGGGATATTATGGTTCTGCTATCCTTATAATATGCAGAGAATATCATAATTGTGTAAATTCTCTTTATTGATAATATAACTGGTAGTATTCACGCTGGAACGTACCATTATCGTAGATATTCTTTTCTGCATATACTTTTTCTTCGTGATGTGTATGAACATCTTCAAGATGCTCCACTTCTTTTCTTTCCTCCGCAAGCATTTCCGGTGTCACTGACTGGATTTTTGAAATACCTTCCAAGCCGGTGACAGCAGTTTGAGAGGAGGCTTCCCGAGTATTTGCCGGCTTTGCCGGTTCCTCTTTTGGTTTTGCAACTTCCGGCATATTGGTAGAACGGATTGGTATGCTGGAAGAATACTTGAATTTCTCTTTTTCTTCTGGGTCGCTGGCCTGTTTTTCGTCCATCTCATCCAAAGAAAGTGAGAATCCCTCGTCTTTCTTCTTCGCATTCTTTTTCCGGTTTTTCTTCTTTTCTTTTTCCTGTTTTTTTAGGTTTTTTTCCAAACTTGAAACTGTCGGAACTTCGTTATAATCTTCAATGATCAAAGAAGAAACATCATCAAAGTCGTTCATTTCTTCGGCAAAAGAACTGCCCTGATCCGGATTAACAGGTTCAAAGTGAAGTGTAAATGGAACTTCTTCCTGTGCCGGTTCCTGTGCTTCTGGCTCTGTATCAGAAGAAACTGCTGTATGTTCAGGTTCAACAACTTCTTCCACCGGTTCAGGCGGACTTGCAATGCTTTCTACATCTGTCTCATCAATAGTAGGGGCAGCTATTATTCCCTGAGATTCCGTCATTACTTCGTCTAATTGATGGGATAATGTATCGTCCATCGGAGGAATCAGACTTTCAATCGCATTTTCGGTATCCAGATCTGCTTCAAATTGATAATCTGCTACCTCCGGCTGCAATTGAGGCTCTTGTTCAAAATGCAGCTGTGCTTCCGGTTCCGATTGAGGTTCTTCCTTAAATTCAGGTTGAAGTCCGGATTCAAATGTCAGATCCGGTTCAAGTAGAGGTTCTTGTGCAGGCTCCGCTTCCGGCTGCACTTCCGGTTCTTCTGTTTCAAAGGAAACTTCCGGTGTTTCTTCTTCAAATTCAGGTGAGGTTTCCGCAAATGGATCATCATCTTCTTTGTAATCCAAATTAAAGTCCGGATTTTCTTCCTCTTCTTCTGTAAAATCTAAATTCGCATCCGGGTCAAATTCAAAATCGGACTCGAAATCTAAATTTGCTTCTTCCGGTTCTTCTTCTACTACAAAATCTAAATTAGATAGAGTTTCTTCTTCATCCTCGCCAAAATCAAGATTTGCATCTGGAGATTCATCGTCGTTTTTGCTAAAGTCAAGCGTAGCTTTTTCCAGTTTTGACGGATCCGGTTGTTCCGGCTCTGCTGCAGTTTCTGCAGTGGAAGCACCCTCTGTCTCTTCCATCGAATTATTCTCTGAAGTTTCTTCATTTTCTGCAGCAAGGCTGTTTTCTTCTTCATGATGTGTTAATGTATTCATGGCGGCCGCAACTAAGTTAGACATATCAAAACTGGAAGTTGAGTCGGCTTCTGCTGCATCCAGATCAAGAGCATCCGAAGCAGGTTTATTAATCTCCTCTGCATCTTTTATACTTCCCTGGAATGCACTCAAATCAATATTTTCCTCAGAATACTGTGGCTCATCATCCAGATCATAGCCCATGTCAAACATGTCATTGGTAATTTCCATGACTGGCTCTGTCTGGCTTTCCTTTGGCTCTTCAATCACTGGTTCAAGATCAGAAAGATTAGCACTTTCCTGTGGTTCCTCCGGCATAAGTGCATCAAGCTTCTCCATCGGAATGGAATCCTGAACTGGAGTTTCTTCGGAAACCGGCTCTTCAATCACTGGTTCAAGATCAGAAAGATTAGCACTTTCCTGTGGTCCCTCCGGCATAAGTGCATCAAGATTCTCTACAGGAACAGCAGTTTCGAGTTCGTTTTCTACTTCTGTCTGCTTGATAACGTCTGCAATATCTTCTTGTGCTGCCGACTGCATTCTTTCTAAATTTTCAGACACATCTAACTGTTTAAGCAAAGCTAATACATCGTCCGTATTTTCTGATGTGGAATGATCCATTTCATCAATAATTTCAATATCTTCCGGTCTTGCTGAGTTTTGTTCGTTTTTAAGCAAATCCGCAGCCGTCGATAATATTTGTTCTTCATTTTCTTCTGAAACAATAGAATTAGCCATATCGGATAACTGGCTGTCAACATCCACCGGTTCCGGAGTAACTTCCACAACAGGTTCCGGCGCAGGTTGAGGTTCCGGTTCAGGAACAGCTTCTATAACAGGTTCCGGCGCTGGTTGAGGTTCCGGTTCAGGAACAGCTTCTACAACAGGCTTCGGTGCAGGTTGAGGTTCCGGTTGTCCGATATTTAAGATGCTGTCTGCCTTCTCCGTATCATCTGAGATATCAAGTGTTGTAATGCTTTCCGTGTCTTGCGTTGATAAAGTATCCCCACCAAAATCCAATACATTTTCTGTGGCAAAATTATTTTGTGCAGGAAGTGGCTCGGAAAAAGAATTATCATCCGATGCGGAATCATCATTTCCAATTACAAATTCTGTATTCAAGCCACCACCAAGTCCGGAACTAAGACCGGAAACTGCGGGTTGAACAGGCCGCGGTGATGGTTCGGAAAATGTACTTTCAGATGAAATGGTATTTTCGGGCTTTTTCTCCTCTTTTATTGTATCCTGAGACTCGGTAAAATCCAGAGAAAGCGTCCATTCTGGCAGTTCTTCTGTCGGAGTCCCAAGGGAAATTTTATTTCGTTTTGACATTTGCTATCGTCCCCTTTATATGAATTGATTTCGTACACATACAGTTATAACTATAATACAACAAAATGGTGTAAAATACAACATCTAAAAATTTTTCATATAAAATATTTTACAATCATATACATTTTATACAGAAAATCATGTAAGTAAATGATGGAAAATGAGTAAGGAGCAGAATATGAAAAATAAAATGCTAAAAGGCACGATTATTCTGACCGTTGCCGGAGTGATAACCAGAGTGATCGGATTTTTATATCGTATATTTCTGGCAAATCTTCTTGGAGATACCAAATTGGGAATATATCAGATGATATTTCCGATTTATGGAATATGTTTTACTTTATATGCTTCTGGTCTACAGACTGCTGTTTCCCAATTGGTTGCAGATCCCCATTTGAAAAATTCAAAACGTGTATTAAAGTGTGGAATTTTCTGTTCGCTTTGCTGTTCGATTACATTGTCCGTTCTCTTATTTTCTTTTTCGGATTGGATAAGCATTCATTTGCTGTTTGCAAAAGAAACTGCACCATTGTTAAGAATACTCTCGGTTATATTTCCTTTTTGCGGAATTACGAGTATTATCAATGGTTATTTTTATGGAAAACGTCATGCGAAAGTACCGTCCATCACACAAATTATTGAACAGATTTGCAGAGTAGGCTTTGTTGTTGCCGTTTTTTTCTGTTTTCAAAAATCAATCTCGTGCGAAATTGCTGTACTTGGATTAATTATAGGGGAAATGGCATCTAACCTATACAATTTATGGAATATCAGAAAAGAATTTTCTGGGAAAAAAGAAAATTCTAAATCAAGGTATGAAGGATTGATAAAAAAACTGCTGGGGCAGGCAATCCCATTAAGCGCTACGCGCCTTACCATCTCGGTTTTGTCAGCGGCAGAAGCCGTTTTAATTCCTATTATGCTGCAATTTTCCGGGTTGAATCGAACCGATTCTTTTGCCCTATATGGAATAACCACGGGGATTGTGCTTCCATTTATTTTATTTCCGGGAACGATCACAAATTCGCTTTCGGTATTACTTCTTCCGGAAGTATCAAAAGCATTTTATGAAAGGGATAACCCTAAAATAATGCGGACAACGCAAATAACCATAAAGTACTCTCTTCTGCTTGGCTGTATCGCCATGGCAGTCTTCGTATGTTTTGGACCTCAGATAGGAACTATGTTCTTTCATAATCCGCGTTCTGGGAAATTACTTTCTCTTCTTTCTATGATCTGCCCTTTTGTTTATGTTTCTACGACACTGGCAAGCATCATAAATGGATTGTCAAAAAGTTCGATAACTTTTCGAAATACGGTTATTGGTTTGGTTCTGAGAATTGCTTTTCTGATTACGGCAACCCCATATTTTGGCATATACGGGTATTTACTTGGGATGCTGGTCAGCCAGATTCTCATAAGTATTTTAGATGGATATTATCTTGTGAAAAGAAAATATACAAAGATTGATTTGATAAAATGGCTGGTTTGCCCGGCAATATTATTTATAAGTTCATGTTACATCGGAAAAAAACTGTTTTCCATCAATGAAATATTACAGTATGTTCCTTCAACAGTATGCCTCGTCTTAATAATGGGAACGTTTCTCGTCATTCCCATTATTATTCTTTACAAAGGAAAAATGATACAAAAACAAGATTTTTATTGAATCATTTCAAGTAATTCGTCTTCTGTGATAATAGGAACGCCTAGTTCTTTGGCCTTCTTGTTTTTTGAAGAACTTGAAGTAATATCATTATTAACCAGAAAAGCAGTATTTTTACTTACGGAAGAACTTACTTTTCCACCGAGAGATTCAATTTTTTCTTTACATTCGTTACGATTTGTAAAGTGGGTAAGACTTCCTGTAATAACAAATGTTTTCCCTTCGAAAGAAGCATTGGATTCGATTTTTTCCGGCAAAGCAATGGTAAGAATATTGCTTAATTGCTGTAAGAGATCCTGATTTTCGGAATCAGTAAAATATTCTACAAAGGACTCAGCCAATTTTTCTCCAATGCCATCTACAGAAAGTAACTCTTTTACAGATAAATTTTTGTACTCGTTAAGAGAAAGAGGATATTTTCGACAGATTAATTTTGCCATGCTTAAGCCAATCCCCTTAATTCCAAGACTGTAGATAACGCGCTCTAAAGTAACTTGTTTAGAGTCTTCTATTGCTTGAATCAAATTCGTGTACGATTTTTCTCCAAAGCCATCTAAATTTTGAATTTCTTCTTTGTATTGTGACAACGAAAAAATATCGGTAACTTTTTGCAACCAGCCGTGATCGATAAATTTTTCCAAAGTAGCTTCCGAAAATCCATCAATATTTAAGGCATCCCGGCTTACAAAATGGGTAAATGCTTTGATTTTTTTTGCATAACATTTTGGGTTTGGACAAAACAAAAATTCAGAACCATTTTCATTGATAAGTTCTGTTTCCTGATGACACACCGGGCAAACGGACGGAATTGATAACGCATTGCTCTTTGTCAGGTTTTCTTGAATCTGCGGAATGATCATATTTGCTTTATACACTGTGATTTTGTCGCCGATTCCTAATTGCAGTTCTTTTAAAATGCTTACATTATGAACACTGGCGCGGCTTACAGTGGTTCCCTCTAATTCAACCGGCTCAAAAATCGCAACCGGATTAATAAGCCCTGTACGAGATGCACTCCATTCAATGTCTGTTAACGTTGTTTCTGCTAATTCATCCTGCCATTTAAAAGCAATGGAATCTCTCGGAAACTTAGCCGTTCTTCCCAATGACCGGCTATAAGAAATATCATCATAAGTAAGAACAAGTCCATCGCTTGGCAAATCAAACCCATTTGTAATCGTTTCAGAAAAATCGTCAATAGCGGAAAGAATATTTTTTCCGGTTACTTTTTTATAAGGCACGATGTCAAATCCCTGCTTGTCAAGCCAAATCAACTCTTCTTCTTTATAATCAAACTTGATTTCCGGATCGGACTGAATTAAGTTGTAAACATAGTAATGAACATTTCTTTTCGCGGTAATTTCATTATTTAACTGACGAACTGTGCCGCTGCACAAATTTCGCGGATTTTTGTATTTCTCCTGAATGTCAGAAAAGGATTCGTTTAATACTTTAAAATCAGAATATCGAATCAATGCCTCTCCACGAATAACCAGTGTTCCGGTGTACGGAATTTTAGCAGGAATATTTTTGAATGTTTTGGCATTGTTAGTAATCACTTCACCAATTTCACCATTTCCACGAGTTAACGCTTTTACTAAGAAACCATTCTGATAAGTTAAGATGACACTTAAACCATCTAACTTTAAGGATAACAATCCTTCACGTGAAGTAAGCCACTGTACCAGTTCTTCCCGTTCTTTTGTCTTTCCAAGCGAAAGCATCGGGGCAATGTGCGCTTCTTTTGGCAGTTCACTAAGGGTTTCATATCCAACTTGAACCGTAGGACTTCCAGAGAGAACGACTCCCGTTTTCTCTTCCAAAGCGACCAATTCATCATATAAAGCATCATATTCAAAATTAGTCATAATTTCATCTTCACCCTGATAATAAACTTTAGCTGCAGCATTTAACCGGGCAACTAAATCCCGCATACGTTCCATCTCATTCATTGTAGAATTTTTGTCCTTTCAATGCGTTTTTTAATTCTTCCAATTCATTTCCTGTGATCTCTCGCCAGGTTCCCTCTTTTAGTTCTCCTAAATGAATATTCATTACACGAACTCTTTTTAGTGTGATAACTTTGTAGCCAAAATATTCACACATACGGCGGATTTGCCGGTTTAACCCCTGAGTTAGTATAATCCGGAAGGTGTGGGAATCAATTTGAATGATCTGACATGGTCTCGTCATGGTGTCCAAAATAGGAACTCCCTGTTCCATGGCGCGTACAATTTCCGGACGTAATGGTTTTTGAACTGTGACAAGATATTCTTTTTCGTGATTGTTTTTTCCGCGAAGGATACGATCTGTCAATTCTACATCATTGGTTAGTAAAATCAATCCGGTGGAATCCTTGTCAAGTCTTCCTACCGGATAGATACGTGTTGGAAAATGTAAATAATCAACAATATTATTTTTTTCTTTGACACTGCTGGTACATACAATCCCTTTTGGTTTGTTAAAAGCAATCACAATTTCTCTTGGTTTTTCACCAACAGGGATTCCATTTACCGTAATATACTGTTCCTTGGTAATACGTTCTCCAACAAAAGCAGTATGTCCATCCACTTGAATCTTTCCCTGTTCCAAGAGCCGGTCTGCTTCTCGTCGGGAACAGTAACCAATAGAACTTAAGTATTTATTTATACGTAATTGTTCATCCATAAATTATCTTTCTTTCTTGCTAAATTAGCAGATTATTGAGCCGGAGCAGCATTCGGATCGGCAGCCGGAGCAGCAGCCGGAGCAGCATTCGGATCTGTAGTCGCAGCGGCATTTGGATTGGCAGCCGGAGCAGCATTCGGATCTGTGGTTGCAGCGGCATTTGGGTCGGCAGCCGGAGCAGCGTTCGGATCTGTGGTTGCAGCAGCATTTGGGTCAGCAGCGGCTGGTTCGGCCGTTGGCTGTGCAGCATCTGCCTGTGGTTCCGGTGTGGAAGAAACGTTTGCAATCGCCTGATCCATCGTCTGATACAACTGTCGGAATGCTTCATCTGCATTAATTGCTTCCTGCAGCTTATCATTAACCTCTTTTTGCATATCGGCAAGATGAGAATTCTTGTCTGCTGCAAGGATAAAGTCTTCCTCATTTTTGTCTAAAGCACTGAGATAAATAACATTTTTGCCATCGGATCCCATTGTAACATAAAGAGCACTCAGACAAGGAGCCAGTGTATTAATATTTTTCAGTTTCATATCAAATCGTACATAGACTCGATAAGCACCATTGTCTTTGTTTTCAAGAAGGTAACAGGTGATATTCTGATAATCTTCCACATATTCGGCCTGTGCAATCAATTTTTCCTGATCGATCTGATTAATATCGCTGACTAATGGTTCCAGTTCTTCCAGATTGACATCACGTTTCGCCTGATAGTAACTGGTAATCAGATTATTGATGTCTTCGTTTGTACACTTCACTAATTCTGCATCTTCTACCGGATTGGATGAATTACCACCGGTTGGAATCAATGTCAGAATAAAGAAGCCAAGTAACAACGCACCTACTGTAATAATAATAATTAATTTTTTATATTTTAATTTCATAATATTCAACCTCACTTTTTCTATAGGACAATTATATCAATTTTCGACAGATTTGTCTATTGCTTTCCCGATTTTTTTAATTGTTCCAGATCTTCGAGATTGAATTTATAATTTGTATTACAAAAATGGCAATTTACTTCAACCGGCTTGCCGTCCTTGATCATCTCATCCAATTCTTTTGTCCCCAATGAGATCAAAGCCCGGGAGACACGTTCTTTGGAGCAGTTACAGTAAAACTGCGCCGGCATTTCGTCCATCAATTCCGGATCTAAGCCTTCTAAGATCAATTTCAGCATAGATTCCGGTGTATGACCGTTTGATAAGAGCGTAGTGACAGGATCCAGGTGTTTCAATCGGGTTTCTAACGTATCAATGATTTCATCCGAAGCATCCGGCATCAGCTGGATGATATATCCGCCACTCTTTTTGACCGTGTTATTTTTATTCATTAAAACGCCAAGCGCTACTGAAGATGGGGTTTGTTCAGAAGCTGCAAAATAATAGGTTAGATCTTCTGCAATTTCGCCGGAAACAAGATTGATGGTTCCGCTGTAAGGCTCTTTTAATCCGGTATCACGGATTACTGTCAGCACCCCGAGATCAACGGCACGTCCGACATCTAATTTTCCCGCTGGGCTTGCAGGCAACGAAACTTGTGGAACGAGCGGAAATCCTTTTACATTTCCTTTGGCATCAGCAGTTACGGTTAAGCCCTTTACCGGACCGGAACAGTCTATTTTTAATGTTAAGAGATCCGAATCCCCTTTCATCATAGCCCCCATCATGGCTCCTCCGGTTAATAATCGCCCCAAGGCGGCAGTCACAACCGGACTTGTATTATGATGTTGTCTTGCTTCTTCCACAAGCTGGGTAGATTCCATCGCAAAACAACGAATCTGTCCCTCTCCTGCTATGCCACGTACTATTTTATCCATAGAAAAATAACCTCTTTTCAATTTTGTTCTTTACTTTTTTGGTAAAGTCGTATATAATAACAATTGATGCATCTGTGGCTCAGTGGATAGAGTACCGGCTTCCGAAGCCGTTGGTCGGGGGTTCGAATCCCTCCAGGTGCATTTTTTTTATTTCATTTTTTGTAATTTCTGTTCATAGTAATAAACCTGATCGGATAATATCTCTTCCGGATCCACAAACCGTTTATTGACATCCTGTACCATTAACCTGTATTCAGCCAGCATCGAATCATCTTCTGCTGAAACCAAAATCACTTCGTGGATACTGCTCGGAATTACATAAAAATCTGTATCGTACTCTTTTGCCAGAGAAGCCAGCATATCCGGATATAAGATCACGGCGGCTCCATTTACACCAAGTGTATTCGTGATTACTATCATATCGGTTTTTTCGTCATTTGTCAAATCTGATTCCGGTGCTTTCAAAGCAAGGTTCTCCGTAAGCATATCTTGAATATTGACGATGCGTGGCGGCATCAAACGAGGTGTGTTTTCGGAAGCAATCTGGAACAATGCCTGTGTAGTGATGTCCCAGGTTTCCAGAAGCTCATTTGTGATTTTTATGGAATGAAGGGACGGCGGATCCATAGACACAATTACGTGAAAAGTGATAGCAAGATCCATGAAGGGAATGTAGGGCATATTTTCCAGCATTTCCTGATTTTGTTTTTGCGAAACCAGCCGGTATACAATCTTATCCTTACAGTTTTCAAAGGTTGTGCTGTCCAAAGGAGCAAGTTTTTTAATGGATTTCCGGCTTTCCTGAAATCCTTCTGCAACTTTGTCGACAATTTCCTCCATGGTAACACTGTTTTTCTCGTACAATTCATAAAAATCATTCAGATAAATTGTAGGAAAGATATTGTCTTTCTCGTGGCGAATCTGTACACCGGATAATTCCACAGAATTATTTTTTAATGTGGTAGCAGTTTCTACAATATAATGTTCCCCCAGATGTTCTTGCAGCAATTGTACAACTTCGTTAATGAAATGTTTTAATGTCATTTCTTCACTCTCCTTTAATGTATTTTGTTTGTTGATGATTATTCTAACAGGGATATTTGAAGAGTGCAACAATCAATATAAGGCATTTAGAGTCGTAATCGGGAACGACAGATTGTTATTACCGGAGTTGCTATAAATTGTAAAAAATAGGCAGTGGAAAAATCCAGCTGCCTATTTTAATTTCAATATGTTTTTACAACAAATGTATTTTAGACAATACCCTGAGCCTGCATAGCTTCTGCAACTTTTTCGAAACCGGCAATGTTTGCTCCTACTACATAGTTCTTTTCGAAACCATATTTCTTAGAAGCCTCATCACACGCATGGAAAATGTTAACCATGATGCCCTGAAGTTTATTGTCAACTTCTTCAAATGTCCAGTGAAGTCTTTCACTGTTCTGTGACATTTCCAAAGCCGATGTTGCAACACCGCCGGCATTTGAAGCTTTACCAGGTGCAAACAATACACCATTTGCCTGAAGATACTCAGTAGCTTCGATAGATGTAGGCATGTTAGCTCCTTCTGCTACAGCAACAACGCCGTTTGCAACAAGTGCTTTTGCATCATCGATCAAAAGTTCATTCTGTGTAGCACATGGAAGAGCGATGTCAACTTTAATAGTCCATACACCTTTTCCATCATGATACTGTGCGGAAGATCTTTTCTCAGCATATTCTGTCAATCTTGCACGATGTACTTCTTTTACTTCTTTCAGCAATTCAACATCAATTCCTTCTGGATCGTATACCCAGCCGGTAGAATCGGATACAGTAACAACTTTTGCACCAAGCTGCTGAGCTTTCTGTGCAGCATAGATAGCTACGTTTCCGGAACCACTGATTGCAACTGTTTTACCAGCGATGTCGATGCCATTGCATTTCAACATTTCCTGTGTATAATATAACAAACCATAACCGGTTGCTTCTGTACGAGCTAAAGAACCACCGAAGGTAAGACCTTTACCTGTCAAAACGCCTTCATAGCAGTTACGGATTCTCTTGTACTGACCATACAAGAAACCAATCTCACGTCCACCAACTCCGATATCACCAGCAGGAACGTCAGTATCTGCTCCGATGTGTCTCTGAAGTTCTGTCATAAAGCTCTGGCAGAATGCCATAACTTCTCTATCTGATTTTCCTTTAGGATCAAAATCTGAACCACCTTTACCTCCGCCGATAGGAAGGCCGGTCAAAGAATTTTTGAAAATCTGCTCAAAACCAAGAAATTTAATAATACCAAGATTTACGGATGGATGGAAACGCAAACCACCTTTGTAAGGTCCGATTGCACTATTGAACTGTACACGGTATCCGGTATTAACCTGTACATTACCATTGTCATCTACCCAAGGTACACGGAATTTAATCTGTCTTTCTGGGTTTGTCAAACGCTCCAATAAAGCGTCTTTACGGAATTTTTCTTCGTTTTTCTCAACAACAGGTCTAAGGGATTCCAAAACTTCCTTAGCAGCCTGATGGAATTCTGGCTCTGCAGGATTTTTTTCAATCAACTGCGCCAATACCTCATCTACATATGACATGGGTCATACCTCCTTATAATAATATCAAAAGAATTATATAATATTTTAGGAGTATTTACAAGAACTTTTTTCTCGTTTTTTTATTTTTTTGTTGCTAAATAAGAATTAGAAAAATGGATATCACCGCTCACATTTTCTCCAAACCAGGATGGTGGACAAAATTGAACCGCTTCTTCTGTCGTTGGGAATTCGACCTCGGCAATCCGCAGCGTATCATAAGGCGCCTCAAAGAGATCCAGTTCAATGGTATATTTTTGATAAGGAATGTAGTATCTGGTTTTGCAGACAAGGATTCCGTCCGTTTTTTCTTTCAGATGTTCATAAGCCTCTTTGGAAAGCGGAAATTCCTCTTCGACATTGACACAGGTGTCGACCGCCGGCGATACATTCTGCCTGGATTTATAAGTCAGAATGTAGTCGTTATTTTTTCGGCGGATCCGAATGGTTGGTTCCGTACATAAATACCCCTGTTCAATGACAAAATGCGGATATTTCCCCAAGTTTTCCGGTAATTGTTTTACTAAATATTTGCGTTCAATTTCCATGTTTTCTGCGTCCTTTTTATTCTAATTTTCCAAAGTTGTCAAAGGGAAGAACCCGCAGCCATGCTTTTCCGATGATCTGGTCGCGTTTGATGACACCAACGGCTTTGTCACGACTGTCTTTGCTGGCATTGCGGTTATCACCCAGGACAAAATATTCATCTTGACCAAGTTTAATTGGCTTTTCGGCGATTCCACCATCTTCCATTTTGGCATTTCCATAGGCATCAAATATGGCCCGTTCATTGATATAAATTTTACCTTCTGTGATCTGAATCGTTTCCCCCGGTAATGCGATTACACGCTTGATGTAATTAACGGATTCACTTTCACGGAACACAATGATATCATAACGTTCCGGATTGTTTGTCAAATAGGAGAATTTTTCCACAATAATATCATCACCGTTTTCCAAAGTAGATTCCATGGAATTTCCCTCCACTTTGGTATGACTGGCAACAAAATTGGTAATGATCAGTGCGATCACAATAGCAATCACAACGCAGATGCCAAACGCAATCAAATTTTTCTTTATATTTGGTTTGGATTTTTCTTTTTTCGAATCCGGTTCTGAATCATCCGGCTGAGTTTCCTTTTTTTCTTCCGGGACCGGTTTGGTTACGGATACCGGTTTGACTGGAGGCTCCGGTTCTTTTTCTATTGTGGGAGTTTCTGGTGGTTTTACCGGTTCCGGTGCTTGGGAAACAACCGGTTTTACAGGTTCTGTGTTTTCTTCCGATACCGGTTTCGGCACGGGTACCGGCTTGACAGCAGGTTTTGGCTCAACCACAGGTGCTGTCACATTTTTTGCCAATTCCAATGCTTCTACCGGCCGTGGCGATCTTCGATTAAAATCCGGATTATTTTGAAAAAGTTCTTCGCAGATACGCAGACTTTCTTCAATTTCGTTTGTGTCTAATTTATTTTCCATGCTAAACCTCTCTTTTGTCCGTTTATTTTTCTGCTTCGGAAGGTGTCTCTAAGGAGATCAGACCCAGTTTACTGCTGCGGAAATCATCGAGAATAAGGGCGGCAGTTTTTTCATAATCAATCTCGGTTCCCTTTTTAATACATTTTCTGACATTTCCGATTTCTTCCAGCATTGCGGCGGAATCGTTTGACTCCTCGATGCCGTATTGAGATGCTAAAGTTCCGGGATATGCTTCTTTCAGATATTCGATAAGATCCAGGGCGATTTCTACGCGCTGCAGAATTTCATCTTTAATCGAGCCGATAAAAGCAAGACGCAGACCGACCGTCTGATCTTCGAATTTCGGCCAGAGAATTCCCGGAGTATCTAGCAATTCAACCTGTTTATTGATGCGGATCCATTGTTTTCCTTTTGTTACACCCGGTTTGTTTCCTGTTTTTGTGCAGGCTTTTCCGGCAAAACTATTGATAAATGTCGATTTTCCTACATTGGGAATACCGACGATCATGGCACGGATTGGACGGTTTAATATCCCTCTTTTGCGGTCTCGCTCGATCTTTTCTTTGCATGCTTTCTGAATCAACTGATTAACTGCTTTTAGTTCGCTGCGTTTGGTGGAATTGACAGCCAGTACAAAAAAGCCCTGTTTTTCATAATAAGCTTTCCAACGGGCAGTCTGGGCCGGATCTGCCATATCGCTCTTATTTAATAATAAAATGCGCGATTTGCCATTTGCCAAGGCATCAATATCAGGATTTTTGCTGCTCCTTGGAATACGTGCATCTACAAGTTCCACGATAACATCAATCAATTTAATATCTTCCTGCATGGCACGTTTTGCCTTTGTCATATGTCCGGGATACCACTGAAAATGCATGATCAATTCTCCTCTTCTTGTGTTTGTGTCGTTTTTTGTTCCGGTTTTGTTACTCGGGAAAATGGTTTTAACCGGAATGAAACTTTTCCGATAATCTGTGATTTTTTCACCATGCCAAAGGCCGAATTTCGGCTGTCATCGGTGTTGGAACGGGAATCACACAGCACAAAATATTCATCTTCCGAAAGTGTCTGCTCCTGCTCGGCAATGCCGCCGGTTGTCATGGCTGAATACGTATATTTTGATTGATATTCTTCCCCATTGATCCAGACTTTTCCATCGGTGATTTTGATTTTTTCACCGGGCAGCCCGATCACACGCCGTATGCTGATCAAGGGCTCCTCTTCGCCTTCTTGTTTCTCCTTTTCATAAAACGCAATTACGGCTTCACGTTTGGGAGAAGTAAGAACATAGGCTTTGGTATTGATAAATACTTCCTGTCCATTGTAAAGGGTTGGTTCCATGGTGGAACCGATCGTATTGGTACGACGGTAACAGAAATGTATCACAAAATAGGCGACAGCAATTACAATTATAATTTCTATCATCCAGATCAAAGAGGTTTTGATCAATTTTTTTCGTTTTTGTTTTTTGATTTCTTCATCAAAATTTAAATTCAAAACAAATTCCCTTTCTGATTATCCTATATAGAAACATAGTGTATGCTACGGCAAATGCTATAACATACACTATTAACAATAAACCTGTTTGTAATTCTTAGCGAACTAATTCTTTTACCTTAGCAGCTTTTCCAACACGGTCACGAAGGTAGTTCAATTTCGCACGTCTAACTTTACCAAGACGAACAATCTCAATCTTCTCAACGATTGGAGAATGAAGTGGCCAAGTCTTTTCTACACCGATACCATTTGAGCTCTTACGAACAGTAAATGTTTCACGGTTGCTTCCGCCCTGTCTCTTCAATACAACGCCTTCAAAAACCTGTGTTCTTTCACGGCTTCCCTCGATAACTTTTGCGTATACTTTTACAGTATCGCCAACGTGAAATTCAGGAATTTCACTTTTCATCTGTTCTGCTTCGATTTTCTTAATAATTTCGTTCATTGTTGTTCCTCCTACTTGTTTTTGATGTTCTTAATGCCATTTCGTTATGTCCTGCATAACGCACCAGAGGACCATCTATTTTTTAACAACATGAAAAATATATCATATATTTTTGTCTTCGTCAAGTGTTTTCTAGTTCTTTTCGGCATTTTGAAAATTGCAAGTATTATTTGTGATGTTTTTTCGTTTCTACATTTTCAACAATTTTTCCCTTGTTTTTTGTGCATTTTGTATAGTTTATTCTTATTTCCGCACTCACCGAGCAAAATTCGCGTACTACAAAAAGACTATCTTCTGATAGCCTAAAAAACAATATTGCGCCCCTGTTTCAAAGGATCAACTCCACTTCCTGCCGGAACAGATCGTTTGAACACAACCAGTCAAATTTCTTTCTTGGATAATTGTTGATCCATTCCTGAACCTCATCTACATCTTCCTGCGTCATCCAATCAAAGTTAGAACCTTTTGGAATCCGTCTGCGAACTAACTTATTTTGATTTTCATTACTGCCACGCTCCCAGCTGCAGTATGCATGACAATAGTAAATACTTGTACGTTTTCCTTCAAAGCATGATTTTTCCATATCGGCAAAAGCAGAAAATTCAGAACCATTATCAACCGTAATAGATTTAAAAAGGGATGAAAATTTATCCTGATACTGCTTTTCCAATTCATCCAAAACAGATACAACGTTCTTTGCTTCACCGTTTGGGAGAAGAAAGCACAATTCATATCTCGTTTTTCTCTCTGTTAAAACTAAAAGATTCTTTTTTCCATTCATTCCCCCTCTAACAGTGTCCATTTCCCAGTGTCCAAACTCGTGCCGGGCATCAATCTTTTTGGGTCTTGCATCAATGCTTGTGCCGGCAGATACCTTCTTTTGCCGCCGTATTTTTTTGTATCTGCGCTTTCGCTTTCCTTTCACCGGCAGATTTTTATTGCTTAAAGATTTGAAAACACCTTTATCAATGTAACTGTACAGTGTACGTACGCATACTTTCGTGCGAAATGTTTTCTTAGTCTTAATACCGGCATATCCAAGTGCTGCGGAAGGTGAAAAATCCTTTTCTAAAATTAACTGCTCCAAAAAGGCAGCATATTCCGGGTCTGAATCAATCTTTTTTTGAGTGCCGCGTTTTTTCAAATTTTCCTGATAGCGACTTTCGGCAAGCTCTGCAGAATACATTTCTTTATCATAGTAATCAAAGGTATGGATATATTTTCCGCGCTTATATTCATTTGTTATTGTGTTTGGATGACAGTTCATCATCCTGGCAATCTCTGCTTTTGGAATCTTCTTCTTTAATAGATATTCAAGTAAAAGACGATCTTCATATTTAAAATGACGATATCCCTTCATTTGTGTTTTCCCCCTGATGCAAATAGTGTCATTCGTATGCCGGGGATAGAATAAGCATGGGGGCTACACCCCCAAACCCCTGTAGAAAAATCCATTGCATCACCCTTAAAAACCAAGCATGATGCAATGAATTTTTGCCGAACTAACCCCATAACGCATTCCATTATACCGTATTTTTCCAGAAAAAGAAATCCTGTTAAATCCTGTTATTGAATCGAATACATATCGTAATAAAAAGATTTTTTAGCCAAAACCTCTTCCTCATTGAACTCCGGATTTACAATATTCTTGATTGCTTCTTCACTGACCTGATGCTGCAGCATATCTTTGATCACGTTTCTTCGAAACTCTCCGATACACGGCGAAGCAAATATGTCTGCTAAAGAGAGTTCCGAATACTGCTCCAGAAAACTTTCTTTTAGTTCTTTCTCTTTTTTGCTTTGCTCACGTTCATAAATCCGCTTTAACTTCTTTAAATCTATATCCTCCGGATCGGCCACTTGATCTCCGATAGAATCCAGATCCATCATCATAAATTGAAACGGGTCGATCTCCAAAACTTTGATATTCTTATCTGTTTTGGACTTTTGCAGCAGATATTCCGCCTCATTAGCATCTAAAAAGGAACAAACCTTTTCTTTATCATATAGAAATTTTTGTCCCTCTTTATAATCATATCTGCCGTAGCTTTTTGCCTTGTCATATTCTTTGTGTTCCCATGGAAACCATTTCAGGTCACGAAGCGCCTCTTCTCCACGTACAAAGATAATACATTCATCATTAGGAAGCAGACGCAGTTCATATTGTGACATCAGTTTTTTTCCTAAGACATCCGCATTTTCACTAAATGAGCCATTGCTTCCCCGGCTTTGTCCTGTTGTCTTTTTGTCAATGGTCCATTCACCCAGAAGTTTTTCGATGTATTCATATGTAGACTGCTCGTTACCACCTAAATACAAAAAGGTATCACAGTTGCTCACAAGACCTTCCCATGCCCCTTCTTTAAACAATGTCTTCATCTGTGACAAAGACTGCAGAAAGAGCGCGCAGTAAATTCCTCTGGATCGACACGTGGCTAGAAAGCGGTCAAAACGGTTTGGCATTTTGATATTAGCAAACTCGTCCAACCAGAATCCTACATTTAGTGGCAGTTTTCCTTGAAAAAGTCTTGCCTGAGCATACAACTGCTGAATCAAAAGAGAGTATATAATGCCCGGCACAAAGTTAAACGTGTCATCATCATCCGGAATGACGATAAAAAGATTGATCTTTGTTTTTCGGTCGCCATTGCGGCCAATTCCAATCTCATTGAGTGGGATATCATTTCCGGAAAATATATTCAATACTTCTTCATCATCAAACGGATCCATTCTTGAGTATGCTGTAGCAAGTACGGAACGAACCGTATCCTCTGCCGCATTAGCATATCGTTCATAGGCTTTTACTGCCGGATGGTACTTGTCTCTTGATTTTAGTTCCATCATCCGCATATGTAAAAGACTCTTATTCTTGTCGTCCTCAAACTGTGCTTCATCCATTAAAAGCATAACCGATCTCCAATTTTTCTCCAACGTCCTTCCGGTTCTTGAATCATATCTCGGGCACTGATCCCAGACGTACAGAAAAATTGCTTTTAGAAACATAGTTTCGGCCTTTTCCCAAAATGGATCTGTGGGGGCAGCCTGGGTCTGCTCATTTTCTGTGTTTTTAATAAATGCGCGGATCAGTTTGGAAACATCCATTCTTTTATTTAGAAATAAAAAAGGATTGATCTTCATACTCTTTTCCATTTCACACATATTTATGGAATACACTTCCGTATCCGGCTGGGCAGCCAAAAAGTTGCCAAACTCTTCTAAGAGTGTTCCTTTTGGATCTGTGTATACATTGCAGTCGTGACAATTTAACAGGTTTGGTGTCAACATAAAAGAAGTCTTTCCTGCTCCGGAGCCTCCACAAACAAATACGTTATTATTCCTTAATGTCGATTCGTTATAAGAAAACATAACATTCTGAGACAAGATCTTATTGTTCTGCAGATTATGAAAATCTGCATATTTATGATTAAATGCTGCAATATCTCCCCACTTGGCTGTACCATGCTCTTCTCCGTGCATGAAATTATTGTTGGTTTTTACAAAGCCGTACAGACCAATAAAAATCCAAACTGTTATACCGCAAAGGAGAAATAACGGTGATTTATCATTATAATATTCACGCGGATGACTTGCAATCATCACAAAGCATTCTTCCAGATCTTTCTTCCAAAAATCTTTGATCAGAAAAAAACCGCTCAATATATACGAAAAATACATAAAAAGCGAGGTTAGGATCAAATAGATCCGAAAAAATTTTGCTATCCTTTTTTTACGATAAGAAGTGGAATCCTCGGATATTCTTCGTTTCATTTTTTCCATCCTTTCCGGAGCCGTGTCATATCGATCACTTTCCCTTGTGCTTTTTGTTTTGTTTTTGGTGAAAAAGTTTTCAGATAACTTTTCATCATTTCCGGATTCTCAATCTTCATTTTTTTAGTCATTTTTCCATCCGGCACAGAAATCTGATATACGTTGGACTTGTCATGTTTCTTCACTCGTACATTTAAAGTATCTGTATCTTTGTTGTAGAAGGCATTCTTTTTATCTACTTCAAAGACAATAACAGAATCCTTCTCTGCCAATGACTGATCCGGTGCTTTGATTCGGTAAGTATGTTCCGTTTCTGCCACCACGGTTTCTTTGAAATCCGAAATATCAAAAGGAATATACTGTTTTTTTAATTCTTCATTTCTCATATCATTTCTTTTCAAAATCTCCGCGACGTTTTCAGCTGTTTGCTTCTGCAGGGATGGATCTTCAAAATCCATCCCATCTCCAAAATTTGCAAATACACCATCCTTAGTCAAAGGAAGATTGTTCGTTCTTTTGATGACATCTTTGTCAACAGTAGCAAAAAATTGAAGCAGTTTTTCTCCGGAAATTTTCTCATTTCCACCGTTAATCTCATACATTTTATCTTTCTTCAAATGCGTAACTACGGTTTGCCCGGAATCTAAAATACAAAGCTCACTTTTAGGTACTTCAAATGTTTGTACCGATTTATCTTGTTTTATGCTTTTGGGCACGGAAAAAACATACGACTGATCTGTTTCATTTATAAATTTGGAATCTATGTTGATGCTGATCGGCACATAAGTTTTATCCTGGTTTCTTTCTTTTATGGTTTGAGCAATCTGCCGCTTCTGCTCCAGATCATATCCTTCCTTGGCAAGATTCGTCAGTTGCTCCGGATCCATTTTTACATAATCATCCAATGTGATCTCATCTGCCGTTTCTGCAAGCTGTTTTATGCGGTTCAATACTTGTTTTATCTTTGCCTGGTCGCGGGGATCAAAAGCAATCTGAATCTGATCGTCTCCCGGTACCAGATCCGGAAGTTTGGCAAATGGGATCTTCATTTTTTTGAGTGCATCAAAAAGTTGGGTTATCACCTTTTCGTTCTCCGTTGGAATATTAAAGATACTCCAGTTTCCTCCTGTTAATTTTTCGAGATGCTGAAACTGCATGGCATCTGTCGTTCCAAGGGAAGCAAAATGTACTTTCATCAGGTGCTGCATATGCTTAATCTTGATCAGGTCAACACCTTTTTTCATACCGCTGCTTCCCAGTTTTATTCCTCTCCACATCGTGTCCATAGCTCTTCCATAAAACTGCATTATTTGTATCATCGTTGAAAATTCTTCACTCATGGTTCTTCCTCCTACTTTTTACCGAATTTATCCCACCAGTTTTTGGGTTCTTCTTCCTGTTTTTTGCCGGCCGCAATTTCATAAAATTCAATTTTTAACCGCATTTCCTCTGCTGTGTTTTGAGGAACGGCAATCGATTTTAAAACTTCATACGATAGTTCTTTTTGAAAAGCTGTTTTTAACTGTTCCAATTGTCTGGCATTGAACTGATCGGATTTAAGCACTTTCATCATCAATTCTTCTTTGCTTTCTACCAATGGTTCCTGTTTCTTTGCACTTTTTTCCGCTGAAGGTTCCGGTTCTTTGATATCCTGCGGTGTCTCTTCTTTTTTTTCATTTTCCTCGGAAATCAATTCTTCTTTGCTTTCTGCCAGTGGTGTAGCACATCTTTCCCGGATATAATTTTTGATATCTTGAAGAAGAGAATCCGCATCCTGTTCCTTATTAAAATGAAGTGGAATCTCTAACATTCTGCACACCCGGATCAAATCTTTTTGCCGGTTTGTTAATTTCATTTCCAACAATTGTTCAATTTCTGCAGAATCCATTCCGGCCAAAAAGCATTGGAAAATAAAAACATCCTCTATGGTCTGTACGGTAGGCGGTTCTATTCCCCTCTTTTGGCATAACTTCATGTATTCCTGATTCTTTTCTTGTGCTGTCATAATGTTTTACCATCCTTTCGTTTTTGTTTTGTTTTAGACTTCTGTAAGTCTGCTTTCTTTAGGTTCTGTACCCGCTTGAGCAGATTTTCCAATGTCTTTTTTTGCTCCGGTGGCAGTTTTGTTTTTTTATGTTCACTCAACCGGTCTTTTAAATTCTGTATCATGGGGTCTACCATTCGGGCATTGGTAATTCCTTCGGTACAGACAAGCCTTGCATTGTCGCGCAGTTTCGTTAATGCCGATGAACTGTATTCGCGGATCTGCAGGCTGCTGTATCTTTGATCATACAGTCGTCTCGCGTCCATCATCCTCCGAACGTGGTATTGTTGATATACCGATAATTCTTTGTACGGAACAAACGTAGACTTTTGACCCACATACCAGATTGTTCGTTTCACAAACAATGCCTTATACTCTTCTTTTCCTTCTATACTGAGCTCGGGATCCGATAAGGGATTCAATCTTTTTTCAATCTCCGGAGGCATATACCCTTCATCCAGTTGATACGACCGTACTGCTTTTGACTTTCCCGGTGGTTTTAGGGCAAGATACACTCCATGTTTTTCGGAAACTCCCTGCCGGATCTCATAACCGTACTTACTTTGTATCATTTCAACAAATTCAGGATATGTGGAACAAAGATGGATGCAGTCATCCATTTCTTTTTGAATCTTTTCTTTCCAGTCAACCTTGCTTTCTTCCATCCGTTGTCTGGAATCTTTTTCTTTCAGACAACCGGTATGATACTTGTCCGCAAGTTTATTTGTCAGCGGAGTGATGACTTTCTGCCAATCTCCTTTTTCGTACCGGTATTTTTTCCCATTCCTCGATACGGAATTGAATACAAGATGCATATGTCTGTGATCTCTGTCGGAATGTGCTGAACAGACAAAGTCATAGTCATCTCCCAGATATTCTTCCGCCCAGTCACGGATAAAAGCCAGTGCATTTTCTGCAGAAATGGTTTCATCTTTGGAAAATGAAAACTTCCAATGATATGCCTGCCGTTTTCCGGAAGACGAAACTGCTGCTTTGGTTGCAAGAAATGTTTGGATCATTTCCTCTTCCGTGCATCCGCAGTTGCTGTAAACCTGCCCCTGCGTTTTCCATTCCTGGCAGATATAAGAGATTGCTTTTTTCATATGGCTTTCTGCCGTGATCGGACTCATCTTGATAATAAGTGACATGTTTTCACCTCTTTAGTATTGTATCTGCAATCTGTTTTGTGATGGCTTCGACCCGGTCCATCCGATCCATCAATACGGCGCTTGGCGCCGTATAAAGATTCTCATTATATTTTTTTGCAATCTGGTTGATATTGACACCAATCTTGCGAAGCTGATAGATCAGTTCCATTTTTATTTCCAGAAATTCTTTCCGGGTAACCGGTGGCGGTGCCTGACAGCAGATACGGATGTACTCGCTTACCGAAATATGTTTCTGTTTTGCTTTCTTTTCGATATAGTCTCTTTCCTCTTTAGACAGCCGCACACTTACTTTACAGGGACGGTTATATCTCATTCAATCCTTCCTTTCCGGGCAGAGTATGTCATTTTGACATACTCTGCGATTCATTTTTCTGTTTTTTTCCTCCGGGTATGTCAAAAGTATGCCAAAAGTATGCCATTTTGACATACTTTTCGATTCATTTCTTCCTGTTTTCCCTCTGGGTATGCCAAAAGTATGTCATTTGTATGCCATTTTGACATACTTTTTGATTGTTTTTTGAACAGCAAGATACGCATTTTGTCGGACAAAATGCTCTACTTGTTAGGGACGGATCCCTAATACCCTCTTTTTACTGTACTATTTTCCCAGAATCTTTTTAATTTCTAAGTAGATATCTTCTGTTGGAAAATCTTCCAGTTCCATATACAGACCATCTATCGTATGCTCATAGGCTAACATTTTTCCAATCTCTTCTTGGGAAAACTCCTGCTTTTTCAAAGCCAGATAGATCTGCTGTTTTTGGAAAATGGTTTTTGCAAGCATAAACACATTTTCCTTGGATGTCATCATCATCTCCTGCTTAAAGATCTTCCATTCCCACTCAATTCTCTCACTGAATAGTTGCTGTACCATTTCCTATACTTCCTTCCTGTTTATTATTTGTTTTGTTTTTTCTCTGTACTGGTGCCGGTCGTTTTGTGGTTGGCGGGGGCGTTTTCTGTTTCTTCTTGTGTACTTTCTTTGTCGTTTTGGAATCTTTACTTTTTTTCTTCTTTGCTTTTTTCTTTGGCTTCTTGGTTGCTTCCGGTCGGCTTGTCGAATCAGGCATCACAGTTGGTTCCGGCTCACTCGTCACTGATGCCGTCGTCGGTTGCTCTGTTGATATCGGTTTTTCCGTTGGCTGCACAGTCGGTGTAGGTTCAATGGTTTCCTGCGCCGCCTCTTCCTCTTCTTTTATTTCCTGCTCCAACTCAAAATCCTCAATGTCCGCTTCACTGTACATGGTTTCTTCGAGTGTGTAGTCTCCGGTATTCATGTCATACGTACATTTCATTATCGTGTCCATCGGAAAAAGTATGTAAGAGATTACAACAAAATCGGTTTGGCCGGTTTCCTGATACGTCATCTTTTCGGCAAAGTCATATCCTTTGTCATCACAGATTTTCTTAACCTCTTCCAGCAGCCGGTCATAATCTTCATCTTTCATAAATGCAAGGAAGGTTTCCATACCGCTTAAATCTATTTCTTCCTCTTCGTCAGCATCTTCCGGTACCTCTGTTTCTTCCGGTTCAGATGCCTGTTCCGCATCTTCTGTTTCCGGTTTGGGAGACTTCTTATCCGGTTCTTTTGTTTCTGTCGGCGCAGGCATTGAAAGGTATTCCATTGCCACCATTGATCCATATCCGATTGTTGCCAAAACAACAAGTCCGATCAGGCATACTGTAAAGAGGAATTGCTTTCCCTTTCCCCGGTCACGCTTTCGGTAGTAAATGCGTTTCAACTTCTTAAACATAGTTTTCTCTCCTTTATTCAAATTGTCGAAATCTTCGAAAATACGTAAAGTTGGTATAAGCTCCAAACATAGCACCGGACGTATTTCCGGTAAGACTGGTAGAAGAACTGCTTGTGCAGTGCAGCCAGACCTTGCTTCCATTCTTCAACTTTCCACAGTAAATACCAACATGATTTGCTCCACCGGTTCCGGCAGTTTTGCTTTTCAATCCAATATCACCTACCTGCAGATCTTTAGCAGATACATCTTTAAACAATAATGACTGTCGAAATGTTGCCGTCGTGGCAGAAAAAGGAATCCCGGCAAATCCATTTTTAGCAAAACACCAAGCAGTAAAGGAAGAACAATCTAAAACACTCGGTGTCTCTCTTCCGTCCGCCTGTCTGGCTGACATGCTGTAGGTTGTATTTCCGATTAGAGAGGCTCCTTTTTCTATGACCGCCCAGACTTTAGGATCCGCTTGATTGTTATTCTCCAATTCTTTCAGAATCTTTAGTGCCTTTTTATTGCTTACTGTCAAAACATCTCCACTTCCTGCTACTTTGTAGTAGCGGAGTACGTGCGGTACATAGTCAACATCTCCATAGGAAGAGTACCCTTTTTCTTTGCACATCTTGGCCGAAAAAATCTTAGCATTGGTTTTGGTGTAACCTTGATAGTTTTTTCTCGCCCAGGCAAGATACCCATTTCCAAAATTGTAAGCCTGCAGAGCAAGAGAAATGTTTGTCAGATCCCCGGCTCCTTTTGCTCCTGCAGATTTTAAACAGTCACTTAATTCGTGTACCCCACAGTCGATACTCTCTTCCGCGCTGTCAATCGGTGGTTTCTTATTATAGTAAGACTGCTCTGCCTGCATAACATCCGGTGGATTCCCACCACTTTCCTGTTCAATAACTGCTAAAGCCAGATCTACATAAGGGGAAATATCATATTTCGCACAAGCTGCGATAACTAAAGGGCGGTAAGATTCTGTCTGTGCCGATAAAATCACTTCTGTTTGCGCCGAAGCAGCTTTCTGTGAAGATTCCCCACTGCCTCCTACCAAAAGAATAACCGGAATCAGGATAATGACCATGATCAGGATGGCTGCAGCAACAACTAAGAAAAGAGCGGCATTGGTCTGTACAACGGTTACCGCAACCTCTTTTATAATCTTTCCTGTCATCGATACCGCTTTTTTCCCCATGGATTTTACCTGCTGTCTTTTTTCATCCTGCCGTTTTTCTTCTCTTTTTTCTTTTCTTCCGGAGAAAAAAGAAATCTTGGCTTTTTGTTTTTGAAAATCAGCCTGCTTATTACGCAAAAATAGATCCGTCACATCATGCGAAACTTTCCGCACATCGGAAAGGCCTTGATTTGTCATCTGCATCGGTTTATGCAGGTTCGATACGGTCTGCTGTTGTCCAACGGAAGCTGCGTTTTCTCTCTGCTCTCCGGATTCTCCCATAAAATAAGCAATGCATTTGGCCATAATTTCTGTCGGCTGCATTGCTGTTCTTACCATGCTTTTCGGTTTTCTTCGGGCAGAGGATAGTGACCGTGCTTTTTTCTGTTTCAGAAAAGTGGCCGCTTTTTGAGAGGATCCCTTTTTATTTGGTGATTTTCCCTGCTTTTCTTGAAATTTTTGTCTGGCATATTCCTGTCTGGTGATGTTTTCTGCCATACGAAGAATCTTTTTCTGATCATATCTGCTTAGTTTTTTAAACTTTTCCATCTGTTTTTTTGTCAGATGGGAAAGTGCTTTCTTTTGTTCTACTGTAAATCCGTACGTATCTTTCAGATCAGCCATTCTCCGTTTGCTCCTTTTCCTGTTCTGCCAGTTCATGCAGATTGGTGTTAAACATCTGATACAGAATATTATCCTTTGGAATGGTATTATCAAATGGAACAACCTTATTATCAAAAAAGACAAGTCCGGTTCCCGGATTTGCTCCATCGATGTATTTCATTTGTGTCTCAGACAATTTAAACAAATCCATCACACTGTCCCGGTCACAGGAACCCTGATTCAAAAGAACCTTAAATTTTGAGTTACTAATCATCGTGTTCACGGCAGTGAAATCCATAGCTGCCGTAAGGTTTTGTGTGATTCCGGTGCAGATACCACCTTGTTTTCGTACCTCAGCCCACATACGCTGCAAGGCAAGTAAGGAATATTCCTCACACCACAGTTCGTGGACTTCATCGATATAGACCCAGGTACTTTTCTTGATTGACTGGTTATATTCGATCTTTGAAGTAATACTCTCTAACATGATAAGCATTGCCATCGGGCGCATCCGTTTTCCCAAATCCGCCAGACCATATACAGTCAGTCGGTTATCGCCGGACATCGTCTGCTCTCCACTGAAAATGTTCAGTGCGCCTTCCGTAAACACAGCCAACTGTTCCACCAACTCATTCGCAGCTTCTTTTCCTTCTCCCAACTCGGCTATCGTGTTTCGTAGAATCCGTAATGTCGGCATGGGGATACCATCTTTTCCGGTGGTAGTCTTTTTCTTCTCCAAAGCACTAAAATATTCATGATACATCTTTTTTACCGCCTGACCGATAATGTACACATGAACATTATTCAAGGCTCCCACTTCTTTAATTGCCTGCTCACAGATGGCATAAGCAAACTCTTCTTTTTCTTCTAAAAATTTTATCTGGTCTTTGATTCCCTCCGGAACATGAAAAGGGTTCATATAACAGACATTGTTTTTGGATTTTGCCATGTTGATATAATCGCCTTCCCAATAAGTACATATATCCTGATATTCCCTCATCGGATCGACAATAATAATATCATCATCACTAAAAGCAAGTACCTGACCCATTTCAAATTTTTCAAACATCGATTTTCCCACACCGGAATCTCCAAATACCATTCCGTTTGAGTTGGGAAGTTTTTTTCGGTTTCCAAAAATCGTATCTCTTGATAACTGGTTCACTCCATAAGAATAGCCATCCGGCATATTAACTTCCTGCACGCTAAACGGAGTAAAGATGGACAGACTTGGTGTGGTCAGAGAACGCATGGTTTGAACAAATCTTGCTCCGGTCGGAAGTGTGGTATTGAGTGCATCCAACTGTTGATAGGAATGTGGCTCTACTGTAAGGTTATAACCATCACAAAGATGAATCAGACGCTCTCTTCTTTGTTTTAATTCTTCCCGGTCCTTTCCCTGAATCAGAAATGTCATTCCAACCATATATAATTTTTCATTCTGCGTCCGCAAATCCGTAAGCATATCTTCCATGTTTGCATTCTTAATTCGTTTTGAAAAAGAAACGTTGGTAGCAAAGTTTCCCCGGTTCATCTGCTTTTCCTGTTCCATGTTCATGCTGACCTGATTTGCCATATAACGATTGTATATGAGATCTTCTGCCTGCTTTTCCGTAAAAGGCTCACAATCGATTGTATAAATGAGAGGAAACGGCATCTTTGTAACTTCACGGACAAAATCATCCCCGATATTTGCCGGATATCTGCTCACAAACAAGGTCTGTGCAACACGTTTTCCATCCAGTTCCAAATAGTCCTTTTTTTCCCGGATAAACGTATTTACAATGTCATTTCTCCAATCTCTCCGAAGTTTCAGATACTCTTCCCAGTCAAATGAAAACTTTTTCTCCTGTCCTAACCGGTAAAAACTATGCAGGGCGCGCAGACGCTCTGCCGCATTCATTGGGATCAGTCCGCTTCCCATTTTTTTAAAGGCAAGCTGCAGCGTCCCTTCCAACGTCTCAAAAAAACGCTTTGCACTAACAAAATCCGGTTCCGTGCATGTTAAGATCAAAATTTTAGACTGATTCAAACCGTTTCGGCCGTTTTCAATCCGCTGTTTAACAAGTTCCCGGTATTCCTCTCCCAGTTCATGGATCCGGTCATTCAGATCTCGTCTTTGAATGTCGGAAAAGAAATCCTGATTTCCCACATATTGATTGCTTACTATAATCTTAAACGACAGATTAAGACTGTTTAAAACCATCTGGTATTTTTGATCCGTAAACTCCTTCTCTTCTTCATCCTGGATAAAATAGTTAATATCCTGAATAAAGTAGGCTCTGTCATACTGATGGATGCCTGGCCGGTTTTCCAGTTCAAAAATCCCCTCTTTGGAAATACGCTGAATCGGGATGGATGCCTGCACACTATCCGGTACCTTTACAATTTTACCTGTCAAAGGAATGGAAACCTTACCTCGTCCTAACATTCTTTCTTACCTCCTGCTCTTGAATCATGGGAACCAAAGTATCCCATACTTTATTTACTTCATTATTTAAGGGAAACATTTCATTTCTCATCTCCCGGTAACTGAAATACTTCTCAGATTCGTTTCCGACAATGATATGATCCATAACCGGGATTTCCATCAACGCGCCTGCCGCAATCATCCGTTTGGTCGCCAGATCATCCTGTATGCTCGGATACACCACCCCGGACGGATGATTATGCATGACAAGAACACTCGAAGCATTTGCTAATATGGCACTTTTAAACACGTTACTGACAGACATCGTACTGCTCCGAAGGGAACCAATGGACACCAGATTATAATTCAGTGGGATCCCCCGGGTGTTCAGGTTAAGAACCATGACATACTCCCGGTCCAGATCACTTAAGAGATTTTTCATGGCCCGTATCGCGTCCTGCGGTTCATTGATCTGCACATTTCCAAACATACCGCCTTCCACAAGTTTGATCCGGATACTTACTTCTTTCAATTCATTATCCAGCTCTGCCACCTTCTTTCGGAGAAAACACAATTTCTATATGATATAAAACCGCGGTATCATTGTCATTTAAGATTTGCTTCAATGTCTCATACTCAGAGATCTCCTGTGTCGGTTCTTTCATTATCTTGCCCTCACTTTCCTAACCGTTTCCCTCTGTTTCATACTTTCTAAATCGTTTTTTGATTTTTCTGTATGATGATCCATGTTCATGTATTCTTCATAAGATTCGTGGTCAATGGCAACAATGCTGCAGATCAGATTTTTGGTATAGCGAATATCTTTAACCCCCGCTTTCTGATCGATCTCTGAAATTTTATCCGACAATATTTCTTCCATGCCGGCTCCCTGTGCCATATAGTCGTTTAAAAGATTGGCCACTTTCGCAAAAACAGGGTCAAATCCATCGGCTTTCTCCGTATGCCGTCCTTTTGTTATCAAACGTACCGTAGCTGCTTCGGAAGTGGAAAGAAGAGGTCGGCTATACTTTACAATTTCATTGTACTTCTGCTGTATCTGTTCGTTTGTTACCCCGGGTTTTCTCTCATAATCTAAATAGTCACCAAACCACGTTGTCAGCCGTTCGTCTTCCGGAATATTATTTCTGCTTTCCATTTCCCCAACAGTTCGAATTGTAGGATAATCGATTTCTTTGGAAACAACTTTTTCAAAGTCCTTCAATTCTATAAATCCGACCCGATCTACAAAAAAGTACCGTGTCTGTCCGTTCTGCTGCAAGGCAACTACATCTCCAACACTCAACGAATGACCTTTGTATTCTTCCGGATGGGATTGTTTGAACCGGGCAAAGATTTCTTCGAGTTGTTCTTCCATGGATCCTGGGGAAAAAGAATACGGTTCTTCATAAACAATATTATAATTTTCCATCCGAATGGTCTCTGTTTTTCCCTGCGTTTCCAAACGCTCCATGGATTGAAAAAGATATTCGTTTTCCAGTTCTTTCTTAACCTGAAAAATAGTCAGGCTGTCTTCCCTCTTCTGTTCCAGCGGTTCTTCTAACTGCTGTACGTACGATTCCAGTTTGGCCGTCTCAATAATATAATCCGAAATTCCTTCTGCATCTTTGATTGCTCGAAACAATTCATTCGGATCATTTTCAATCACCTGCATCCAATTCTGTATATATGCTTTGTGATTGTTCAAAGATTCTTCGGTATGTTCCAAACGGATTCCTAACATTTGTGACGTAAAAGCAGAAGAGATCTCTGCACGTAACTCTTCTTTTGCATAATCAGGGGTTCCAAATCCTCCGGACATATCACGGTTAAGGCGCTTGCTGTGACCGGTAGAATGGCTGACTTCATGTAAAAAAGTGGACAGATAGGTATATTCATTTTTAAAATCTCTTACTGCAGGCATAGTAACAGAATCATCGGATGGGCGGTAAAAAGCGCGATTACCGCCTTCAAAAAAGCCAAGGGAGAACTCACGAATAACCTGATCTCGAAATTTTACCGCTTCCTTTACATCAAAAACAGGTTCCTTCTTTTCAAAAGGCGGGATTCCTTCTATCTGCTCTCCATTGAAAACAATGTACGTTTTAGATACCAGCCGGACACGTTCTTCAAATTCTTCTTTCCCTAAACGGTTGCGAAGGGAAGCAGCCTCTTTCTGGGTAATATTCCGTTTCATTTCCTTGTCATAAAGCGACCAAAATTCAACACTTGTTCCCTTTTCTCCTTTTTTTACATGCCATCCCTTATCTTTTGCCTGCTTAAAAGTACACCATCTGGGATCCTCATACCCTTGGATATCTGCAACCATAGACAGCCAAAAGGTATTGACTCCGCGGTATGGCTTTGAGGTTACTACATTATGATTCCGGTAAACGTTCCATCCACGTTCCCATGGCAGCGTATTTTCTGACAATGCTTTGATAAATTCCTGTGCAAGCTGCTCGCGCATTTTATTCATTTTTGTCATACAAATCCCCCTCACTCAAAAAGATTTCCTGTACTTCATCCGGTTCTTCTCCCTCTAATTCCTTAGGAAGACCAAATTCTGTAATCCCATATTTATCTTTTAATTCTTCAATATACTCTTTTTCTTTCATAACCGGCTCCTTTCTAAAAAGCAGCCGGTTATCCCGGCCGCTTTTTCATTTATATTACAAACGTTTTGTTTGATCCTGCTTCTTACTCAGTTCTTTTTCTAAATCTAAAGTCTGATCTGTGGCTAGTTTCAATGTTTTCTCTCTGATCTGATACTCATAGACATTGTCACTCAGCACTTCATCTGAATTTACACAAGTTTGATTCACCTGCTTTACCATGTCCGTTAATTCCCGGATACTATCATACTGGTCTTTAGGAACAATAATGATCTCATGGATCGAGGAAGGAAGAACATAATAATCTCCACCAACCACTTCACCAATCTGTTCTCTGACCATTGGCGACATGATCACAGCAGCACCGTTGATTTTTTCCCGGTTGGTAACAATCCACATACCGTCATCAACCGGCATCTGGGCTTCCAGCATTTTTCTGGCTTCGGCTTCACTTACACCAAAATCACGGCTGAAATCCCCCACCATCATATCCAGCATCATGGATGCGCCTGTACGTATATAGGCCTCTTGGCTTATGTTATTAAGTGCTGCATCATCGAGATCTTTTGCTGTCACACCCATGCTCTTCATGAGCTGATTTGTAATTGTAATGGTGCCGACACCGTCTCCGCTTGTATATACTCTGACTGCATAATACACAGCCAGATCATTTTCGAGACGGTGAGGTCTGGAAGATAAAAACTCGGTATTATCGGCAGCATTACATACACGTGGAATGATTTGGTCTTTTACCGTTTCAAATTCTGAAATATGAGATACGACATCCAAATACTCCGGTTCGATTTTAGCACTGCTGATTGTTTCCGCACAGGAGACCATAATACGGTCTATACTCTGTCCCTCGCGGTAACTCTCATAGACCCGGTTAAGATAGATCTGCGGTGAGGCCGTCTCTTCTTCTCTATGAACACGCAGTGTATCCAAAATGACATTGTTATTTTTAAGTGTTTTTGTCAATTCGACATCTGCGTTTTCATATTCCGGAGGCAGATATTTGAGAATATTATCCTCCACATATTCCATAAATTCTGAATAATCCATCATATCACTTTTCTCCTTCCTCTGATTTTTTCTTTTCTTTTTGTTTTGTTTGCATCTCTTTTAGTTTTGACGCATACATCTGTAAGCGCTTTCCTAATTTGTTATTCATTGAAAAATCATATGTCTCGTTAATCATTTTTCTCATCCTTTCCGATATGTTTTATAATCAGTTCAGCAAGCCAATCGCTTCCCAACTGTTTGTTACTGGTTGTTGTTTCTGAAACACTTTTATAAACAAGTGGTTTTTGTTTCCATAGGGAGATCCTTTTTCTAATGATCTGGAAAAAAGTCATGCCATTTTTCTCATAAAAGCCACATAACCCGATGACTAATATAATCGGCATGGCAAGGGTAACTGCCAGATTCAATATCATGTTGAATTTCAAAGTCAAAATCAAAATGACACCGCATCCAATAAGTATTGCCAATGCACCAAAAATGCACTCACGAAATGACAGGCCTTTCCAAAATTCATTTTTATATCCGGCTACATCTTCATTGATACTTCGATTCATTTTCCGCCTTTTCCTTTCTTTACAGATTGAATGCCTTTTGCATCAGACTATCTACCGTTTTTACACTGGCTGAAATGCTGGTCATTTTCAGGCAATATATTAACAATCGTACAATGGCTTCCTCCGTTTTTACTGAAATGGTATCGATAAAACTGCTACTTAGCGACAATACCAATGCAATTAGAACAGCCGAAAAAACCGTTCCTAAAAAACTCCGAATAAAGGAATATCCGGTTTGCGATACCTGACCGCCAGCCGCCATGGTGGAAAGAGCAATTCCACAAAAAGGAGCCAGCATATACAGTTTCATCATCCGGAGCAGAACCGGCTGAACCAGAAAAAAACCACAGGCTATCGTAAAAAAGAAGAAAACAATGGATGTGATAAAGCACAACATAACACCATTGTTTCCGGAGGAAATATCCTCATAGATTTTTGCTCCATCGAAGAAAAAACCATATGCCTCATCTCCACTAATTAACTTTGCAAGAAGTCTTGCAATTCGAAAAAGTTTAGGCATCATGGTAAGAGCAAAACTCATTGCATTTGTTGTCACAGCCAGACGGATCATTAACTTCATTGCCGTTATAAAGTTAATGTTTCCTTTGATGTCAAAACTGTCTCTGCAATAACCATACAGAAAAAACAAGACAAGAAGGGTGCATGACAGAGCATTAAACGTAACATACAATGACTTTACCCTTTGCCAGATTTCTTCATACTCGCCTGTAGTAATGTTATCCGTCAGAATAGAATTTGCCATTTTTAACAAGGCATTCCAGATATATCCGGCGCTTTCAAAAAAGGCTTCTCCACTAAAAAAGTCTCCCAGATTGCTAAGTGTGTCAAAGAAACTCAATGCATGAATGACCATAAGCAGACATCCTTTCTGAATTTATGTCCATAATTTAATAAGTCCGGGGATTACAAGCATTACAACGCCACCACCACATTTTAATAATGCATCTCCTATTTCAGAGGTCTGCCGACTGGAAAAGGCCGTGCTAAAACTAAATAGACCATATCCGAGTAAAATGCCTCCACCTCCCTGAATCACGGTAAGAAAAAGATTCACAAAAAAGTTCACTTTTGAGTCTACATCTTTTATAATCTTGTCTTCTTTGTCTCCTGCATATACGGCGCAGGGAATGAGAAGATGACAGTACACAAGGCTGCTTCCGACTGCCAGTAATTTTTTTATTCTTTCTTTCATCGTTTCTCCTTCCAACGAAAAGAGGCCGGTCAGATCAAAGTCTGGCCAACCTCTCTTTTTGATACTTTACTTATTATTCTGTAGCATTAAAACTTGCCTTTCAGAAGTTTTTTGTAGGCTTTGATCTTCTTTCTCGGAACATCAAATTTAATCTTCTTATGGCATTTTTTGAAGGCTTTTCCTTCAATCTTGGTCAGTGCACTGCTCTTGATATTGACACGTTTTAATTTACTGCAGTTAAAAAATGCTTTTTTCGCAATCTTCTGTACCTTAGTTCTCAAAGTGATCTTCGGAAGTTTTTTACATCCTTCAAATGCACTGGTACCGATACTGGTCACGCGCTCGCCGCCGCTTACCTGAGTAAGACTTGTACAATGGTAGAACATGTACTTCGGTACACTTCGAAGGTTTTTCGGAAGTTCAATCTTTTTCAACGCAGAGTCATTTGCAAAAATACGATAACCGACAGTGGCCATCTTAATATCCGATGCAAATACAACGCGTGTCATCTTCTTACATTTTTCAAAGGCACTCATTTCAATCTTTAAGAGTGTTTTTGGAAGAGTAACATTTTTCAGTCCGGCATTAAAGAAAGCTCTCTTCTTGATTACAAGAAGTCCATCATTGAATTTGATTGCTGCCAGTTTGGTACAGTTCTCAAAAGCACTAACTCCAATACTCTGCAGCGTACTCGGACAGGTAAAGGATGTCAGATTAACACAGTCTTTGAATGCTTTGTTTCCGATAGTTACAAGTCCTTTTGGAGCAAGGCTGACTTTTGTCAGTTTACTGCAGCCTTCAAAAGCACTGTTTCCAATGGTCGTTACATTTCCCGGGATGGTAACTGTGCGGATCGTCTTATTGTTCTTAAACGCACTGTCTCCGATGGATGTGATCGGATAGGCTTTCCCATTGAGATAGATCTCATTCGGAATGACTACATCTGTCACACCATTCAAATCTGAAATGGATACAGAAATGGTTCCGTCCGGATTTTTTGTAATCTTATAAGATACGTTACCATACTTAAAGATGGCTGAACTTCCGCTGTTTAAGGCTTCCAAAATGGCTTTCTGCTGATCTTCGGTAAGACCGGAAGCATTTACCTCTTTGATTGCCTGAATGATCTCTTCTTTATCCGTCTTTGTCAACGTAGTATTGCTTTCCAGCAATTTTTCAATGTACGTCTTGTCCGCATCCGTCAAAGAGTTGGATGTCAGACGTGCGATCAAGGCCGCCTTTTCTTCCTCGGAAAGCGTAGACTTGTTGATCAGGTCAATGATCTTGGAAAGATCGTTGGTAACAGAAGGTGGTATTTGTTTCCACTCTGCTGTAATTGTGGTGTCTTTTGTGATCTCATAACTCTTTAAAACCTCTTTTTTAGTAGTGGTTTCGTTTAAAAGTTCTTCATTGATTTTCCAACCTTGGAAAGCGTAGTTTTCCTTTGTTGGTACTGCTAATGAAGTGATGTCCAGTGTAGGATTCTTCCAGTCGGCTGTCAATGTCATATCTTTTGTCAATGTGATAACATCTCCCGGCTGATAGGAGTTTCCGTCGCTGTCTTTCCAGCAGGAGAATGTTTTCTCCAATGTCAGCTGATTTAACTGGGTATCATCACTGGTTACCGTTACCTTATAACTTGGTGCCTTTGGTGCTTTTGGCACGGTATACGTTGGATTGTTCCAGGTAGATGCTGCAGAAAAATCCGCATCGGCAGCTACCACTTCGCCCGGCTGATAGAGGCTTCCATTTACATTCCAGCCATTAAAAGATTTTGCTTTCATGGCCGTATCGATCGTTGCGTTTTCATTTGCAACTGTTACCATATACTTTTCGGCCGTTGGATCTTTGGGTACCGTCACATTTGCCGGATACCAGTGCGCTTTACACGTAAGAGATGGATTGGTTTTGAAATCTAATCCATAATGATCGAAACAGGACTGCATATTTAAGAACTGCCGCATTTCTCCTACTCCGGCATTAAAGGCAAGATTAGACCCTTGTGTCTGAATAAACAAAAAGCCGGGGATTTCCCATACATTGAACGGAGCATCTACGTTCTGGGTATTTCCATCAAACGAGGCTTTTATTGTTTTACCCATACCAATCTCACTTGGCACAGGAAACAAACCGCAGCAATCATATACTTTCTGAACATCTGCTCCACTTGCATTGGCATCGCCTTTTGTATAAGTAACCGTTGCATGTGGAGTACGGAAATATACATTGATATCTGCATGATGATTCATCGTGTACTCTACATAGTTCATACGTACACCAAACCATACCGACTGTGCATCGAAATAATTCCAATTTTCATTTTGCGCAGAATTTAATTCTGTAGCTGCATCCAACGTCTGTCCGGATGGTGCCGGTCCGTCTTTCATCACGGTAATGGCACCGGATCCACCATTTCCATTTACTGTTGCTTTTTCAAACACAACTCCTCCCGGTTTGGTCAATCCTACATGACATCCAACAACCGGATATCGCGAAGAATCTGAGGATCCTTTGTACGTATAGTTCAAACCTACTACAGCGGATGCGCCTTTGCACGTGCCGGAACTTGTATACACATCCCATTGAATGTTTCCAAAACGGCAAGACGTGGTCTGCGTCTTGTCAAACCCTTTGGCACGGATTGTTAAAGAACCCGATTCCTTCCCATCAATAAACTGATGAACGGTAAACGTTCCTTCTGTCGCAGAAACGTTGTTGGAAACTGCCTTTGCTTGTGTCGGTGCGAGTATTAACAGTAATGCAAACGTTAATACGCACGTGATCGTTTTTAATGCTTTCATGTTTAACTCCTTTATTATGTTGCTTGGTTTACAGTTACTCTATGATAAAACGAGACCTCTCTTAAATTAGGAGAAGCCTCGTGAATTTTCGCATCAAAAAAGAGCCCTAAAAGGCTCTTTCGATGCTTTCTATATAAAGTTTTGAAAAAGAAAGTGGCAGAATTTCTTACATTTCTACCAATTATAGTGTAACACACTTCGAAAGTGTCATCAAGTCGGGTCTTTGACACTTTGTTTGCCCCTTGATTTTCACAATCCCCTACACTACAGCCCTTTGAGGCTTATTTTTTTGTCAAATTTTTATTTTTCCTCTGTACTCTTTTGTACTCTTGTGGTATAATAGATATATATATTTATATTTCTTATAGGAGGATTTATTGCTATGTATATATGTATAACAGGTAGCGACAACAATAAAGATGTTTATATTAAACAATCTTATCGAAAGCCAAACGGTAAAACATCTTCCCGTATCCATAGAAAACTGGGCAAATACAATGATCTACTTGAGCAGTTTTCCGGTGATTCCGACAAACTGATGGCGTGGGCAAAAGAAGAAGCCGCCAAAGACACTGCCGAATACA
>OGCO01001035.1_pt1 | contig 44672 bp, 40 predicted proteins | sample 1570171 | NCBI WGS metagenome assembly OGCO01 (sample SAMEA4370583, study PRJEB24528) | human gut metagenome
TGTATATATTGTATTTTTACTTAATTGTAACTTTTACTTTCTTGTAAACACCATTTTGTGCATATGCATAAATTGTGCACTTACCTCTCTTTAGGGCTGTTATTTTACCACGCTTTGACACTGTAGCTATTTCAGGATTACTTGATTCGAAACTTACCTTTCTATGTTTTTTAATCTTAACATTTTTGCTGTCTGCAATCTGTTTTACTTTAATCTTGAATTTTTTTCCAAGTAAAAGTTTTACTTTAGTCTTATTTAATTTTAAAGATTTACAATTTCCTACTTTTCCACCTTTAGTTGCTACATGAAGCAATTTTGATGTAGCCAAGACCTCACCTTTATCATTCTGTGCAACTACAAGATATTTGTAATATTTACCTTTCTTTAATTTATTAGCTGTAAATGTCTTCTTGCTTACTTCTTTAATCTTCTTATACGATGTGCCACATTTAGCTCCATATATAACATACTTTGTTGCTCCGGACATCTTCTTCCAAACAAGCTTAACTGACTTCTTAGTTGTTTTCTTTACTCTAACACTAAGTTTTGCAAATGTAGAATTTGCAAAATCCTTATCATCCTTCTTTTCCAGAATTTCTTTTTCCATCTGTTCAGCTGTTTTGTAAGTGCTTGATGTTTCCACAGATGTTACTGCACCATTATTTGTAGTTGTTTCCTGTTCTGTATCTTTCGTTGTTGATACTGCCGTTGTTGGTGGCGCTACCGTTGTTGCTACTACCGTTGTTGGCGCTTCTGTTGTTGTTGGCGCTACCGTTGTTGTTGGTACTACCGTTGTTGGTGCTACCGTTGTTGGTGGCGCTACCGTTGTTGTTGGCACTACCGTTGTTGTTGGCGCTGCTGTTGTTGGCGCTACCGTTGTTGTTGGCGCTTCTGTTGTTGTTGGCGCTACCGTTGTTGTTGGGTGATTTCCATCATCAACATAGTTATACATAATAGATGTTATTCTTGAGCGTTTGTTTCCTTTTACAGTTGCAACACCTATTTCATATTCTCCTGATCCTTTTGTAAATGCTGTGTAATCTAAATTAACATTTCCATCAACTACATTTTTAACGAAAACTCCATTAACGTAAACATTATATGAATCTGCTCCATCTGCTCTTGCCCACGCAAAATAGTATGGTAACTGTGCATTTCCTGCCCATACAAGCCCTTCCGGTGTCTTAATACTTTCATCAACACTTGGATCTACTTCCGGAGATTCTGTTGTTGAGGCTATCGTCGTTGTTGGCGCTGGTTTTGTCTCAGCTGACACTTTTTCAACATCAGATATTTTTGAAATAATCCAATCCGTTAATTCTTTGTCATTAATATTGAATCTAAATACTACATACTGCTCGCCTGTCACTTCCGGATCAACAATTTTTTTAAATCCAATATCTGTCTTATTCATTGGATATCCTGGACAATTTCCACCATTTGTTTCTACTGCCTGCTTATAAAAAGCTTCTGCCTCTGTTTTTCCATTAAGTATTTCATAATATACAATTGCACTGTTGACATCGTCTTTTGCAATGAAATTTAACTTTCCATTTTCATCAACATATGCTCCTCTTTGTATTCTTGATTCAGGGCTTTTTTTAATATCATAATATAAGCGAAGAACTAATTTCCCTTCTGCTATTACTATTCCCTTAGTCACTGAGTTTTCGCTAAGAATATAACCATCATACTCCTTTTCCTCTGCAGAAACCTCTGTACCGATTATAGCTTCTATTCTCTCAGTATCTTCAGTCACAAGGTCATATCCGCTTTCGTCTTCTTTCTGTTTATAATACTCTACCGTATACTGGGATATAGTTGACTCATCAAGGAACTTTGCATACAGTACTAAATTTTCTGCTGTAGAATCTGTTATTTCCGTTATCTGATTCTGATACTTATCATCTGTATACCAACCAAGGAACTTATAACCTTCTCTTGTTGGATTATTAAATTTTATTGAACTTCCGAATCTATAACCGTTAGGGTTTGCATCATTGTTTGTTCCATCGTTTAATTCATACTGAATTGTATAGCTATTACGTTTATAATACGCCTTAACCGTAGCTGTATTGTCTTCTTTTACAACCGTTGTAAGTATATTATTGCTATTTCCATTATCATATGTAAATCCCGTAATGTTCTCTGGTTCATACGTATAACTTGTAGTTCCCTCTTTTACGCTAACCTGTTTTTCCTGCTTTTCGTATCCGGTTCCCTCATAATTTTCAAGATATATTTCCACGTTAACTTTTGAAGTATTTCCTAGCAATTCACTTTCATCAACATTTGGATTTGAACCGTTTCCTGTTTTTGGTCCAACATAGCTTGAATTAGCTGGTACATCAACATATGTATTATCTGTAAAATATACTCTCTTTACTTCATCAGTATGATTTTCTGCAACATATGTTTTGTTTCCATCCTTGCTCAATACTAGTGAAAGTGGCTCACTGCCTGTAATGGAAAAATCCTGATTTCCATACTTCTGTAATGATGTTATATATGAAAGAGTATGTGCCCTTGATTCACCATTTTCAACTTTTCCACTATCACTCATATCCCATCTTGCAAGGGCACCATCCGGATCATAATAAGCATAATACTCTGCTACTACATCCTGATTAGTCTTTGGATCTGTAAGCATGTCAACTTTATTGAAATTATTGCAAATCTGTTCTTTATTAGAAACAAAATGTTTCCACTGATTACTGTTTTCATCTATACTGTCTACAACGTTTTTGACTTTATCCCTATATTTTCCCATATAAAGTGTTGCTCCGGAAATTGGTAACATTGTAATTGTAGTTACTTCAATAGAGTTTTCTGTCCACCATGCTGTATGATCATAGCGACCACCAAATAATCTTGTAACTGTCTGAATATTATAATTACCTGCATCTTTATATTTTTCTGTGAAAATTTCATTATGTACATCATAATAATAGTCTTCAATTGCAGCTATTTCAGTTGTATACATGTAAATACCCGCATCTCTGATTGTAGTATTTCCAACTGCTTCTCCCCATAAGATTAATGATGCCCATGCATTAATTGCCTCAGATGATGATTCCTGGTTATTTCCACCTGAAAGACCACCCTTCTTGTCAACTAACTCTCCATTCTCATCATATTCATAATTAGCCACACCTGATGCCCATGAATGACCTTCATAAATATCAAAGTTTCTAAGGAATGGATACTTAGTAGGACTGTTGGCATTATAACCTTTTCCGTCACGATTAACATTAGCAATATCACCAATCATCTCATAAACCATTCCGCCCCATTCTTTAGCCCACTGTGGATCTTTCATTGCAACTGCTGCAGCTGCCTTAATCCAATATCCATAATGGAAATGATGGTCGTTAACCTGCTTGTCAGAATCATATGATGATGGATAGCCTATTAATGTTCCATAATTTTCATCATAATAGAAATAGTCATCCTTGTGATCACCACTTATATATGCCTGATATGGATCAAACCAGAATTCAAGATAGTTTTCTACTCCTTCTACCATTTCATTTGTTATATTCTTCATATCCGCATCATCACCATCCAGCTGACCTGAAAGCCATATTGCATCTGATAATGTATTAAGATTCTTTCCTACCCAATATGTGTCAAATCCACCATACTGACCTTCCAAATTGCAAATCCACTTAGGATCTTCTTTGTTTTTTCTATAATCATAAAGATATCCTAACTGCTGCTTAATATTTCCAATTGTATTTTCGTCAGTTGTAACCGGCAATGAAGATAAAATTCCGTTGTATTGCATTTCAGTTACATAACTTGTTCCAACAATCGTTTTCATTGTTCCACGAATTGTGTTATATGTATAGTTAGTATATTTAGAATTAGAATAACGCCACTGATGAGGATATAGTGCCATAATAGTATCTCCACCTGTGCTTCCATTCTCCATATTCTTTGTTGTTACATTATATTTAGTAACGACCTTAGAAGAATTCTTTAAATATTCCCACTGTACCTTTGTATCTGTAATAAAGTTAAATGCATATTTTTCATATAAAGAAAATGCTTCATTGCTTCCATCAGGAAGTATTGCTACAGACATATAGTTTTTTCCTGAAGGCATCTTTGCTGTAAGTTTTCCACCTGCATTAATCCATGTTGTACCTGATGGTGCTGCTAACATGTAATAATGTATTTTCCCATCTTTTTTATTTTTTAAACTTACACCGATTATATTTGAAGATGTTGTATTTTTTACTATTGCAAGGTCTGTTGCACCTGCACCAAGTGAAATTGTTGGTGTAACATTATCAAATGTATAATAGGCATATGGAGTTCCCTTTGCAATAATTGAACGCATTGAACTATTGCCTGCATTATCTGCCATTACAATTTCATAACTCCAATCTGTTGTTTTATCCACCTTAGCATCTTTAGCTGAAAAATTTTCACCACCAACAACCATTTCTACTGTATCATCATTTAATAAACTTTCTACTGTTGGTTCACCGTCAACATAAGAAGTACTATCTACTACAGCCGGTGATGCCATCTGCATACCATTACTTGCAGCTCTATATGCAAGAGGATGTGCATACAATGACTCTGAATACTGGTCAAATACAACTGAACTTGCCCAGTCATTTGTTGGAACAGTTCCAACTGTCTCTTTATAATTGTCAGTTAAATAAACCTTTGATGGAGGTAATGATTCTTTTCTATCTGTCCAGTTTACTCCCCAGTCGTCAGTTCTAACTCCAAAGACTTCTTTCTTATATCCGCCTTTGTCAATCATTACCGAATTGTTCTCATCAAAAAAATCTCCTGTTGCCGCTTTTATGTTTATTGCAGTAAATGGTATGCTTGTTGCTAACATTGTAATCGAACAACATAATGCTATTGATTTTTTTAGTGCTCTTTTTTTCATTTTAATCTCCTTTTTGTAATCTAAAAACGAAATTTTCATTTCTTCTTACATAATAATATACTTTTTCTTGTTCTCTCTCAATCTAATTTTTTAACAAAAAGGGTTAAAATTTTTACTTTTTACACTATTTTATGTTAAATAACTGGAAGTCATATAATCTAAGTGTTCCAACACCTTCATCAGGTGTAAATATTTTAATCATTATATATCTTGCCTTTTGGTTTCCTATATTAAATGAAGATACTGCACTGTTGTTGGACGGTTGATAATCTACTGATGTCCATTCATTTCCATCGTTGGATACAAGAACTTCCCATTCAGTAGTATTTCCAAAACCTTCCTTACTTCTTGTATTGTAAAGCGTGTATGTATTAAACTCTTTTTCCTGACCCAAATCAATTTTTACCCAATGCTTTACGCCATTTAATTTGTACTCACCACTAGTTACATTAGAACTTGTTGCACACCATTTTGTATTTAAATCTCCATCTATTAATTTTTGTGCATTCTCGTTATCGTTTGTATATCCGGAGCAATCATACACCTTTCCTCCAAGACAAAGATTTGTTCCTTCTGTAACTGTATTATTTAACTGAGTTGCTGTTTTATTTCCATGTAGTTTCTCACCAACCATTGGATATTCAGGATTTGGTATTCCGTCAATATTTTCAGTAAGCCAATTATCTTCATAATCAGCAAATCCTTTAAATGTCCATGTACCCTGCTGCAACTCTTCTACATATCTCTTTCTTAAAGACTCAATACAATCATAACCTGTAATCTGTTTTACTACATTATTAAATGGTGTTGTTGTATTATAAGGATCATCTGTGTAAGTACTTCCGGTGTTATTGTCTTTAATTAATTTATTTATACTATCAATAAGTCCATATTTTAATGTTCCATCTGCATTCTTTCTTGTTGGATACTTTGAGTCCATATATGCAAAGAACCATTTATTATTTCCGTACTGTTCATAACCCCAGTCCTGAAGTGATGTATCCGTAGCTTCATAAACCTGTACATATTTAGGATTTGACCAATGGAAGTATCTGAACCCTCCATAATTTGCCATATTTTCTGTCCACCACGCTACATCATCACCATAATTAAGTTTTCCACTATATTGCTGTACTGAATGAGTTATTTCATGTGAGAAAAATCCTATATCTTTCGGATGACTGTTAGCGTACTTAGTTGAAACACATACTGTAGTTCCCTGACAATATGCTACGCCATCATAATTGTTATCAGCCTTAAATGTAATAGTTGTAGGTTCTGTTCCATTACCCCATCTCTGGTATAATCTTGGATAACTGTTGTAGAACAGTTTTGTAAGTTCTTCCAAATAACCATCTACTGTTACATCTTTCCAATCGCCTGTAAACAAAATATCATATTTACTTGGGCTTATATAGGCTCCTTTCAATGATATTTCTGACAACTGTACTGAACTTCCATATCCCGCTTTAACATCTAATTTGTAATATCTATATGAACCAACCTTATCCACTGTGTAATTGTATGTCTTAAAGTTAACATCTTCCATTCCACTATTATTTACAGTGTCAATTTTTTCCCAATTAGTTCCATCTGATGATCCATATAATATCCATGATTTTGGATTTCTGCCCTTATATACTTCATTATCATTAGCTGTTGTTAAACTGTAACTATATAATGTTGTATCCTGTTTCATTTTCCAGGCAATGCTAAACTGATTTGAAAATTCAAATAATTTTGATTCTTTACGTCCATCAAATAAATTAAATGGTGTTTCATTACCATTACCTTTTGCAGTTGTAGCACTTGCAAAAATGCTGTCATAGTAAGAAGATAAATCTTCTCCCATTTCCTTATCAACATCTGCCACATCACCATTAAGTGAAATTTCTGCCAACTGGAATCCATAATAATTTGTTCCATTTCCTTCAAACTGTATTAAATAATACTGATAGCTTTCCTGAATATCTGTTTCATATGTATAAGCTTTTGAATTTTTTGCTTCAATTCCACTATCTGTTACAGTATCTATCTGTGTCCATGATGTTCCATTATTTGAGCCATACAAATGCCATGATTTTGGATTTCTATAAGAATAAGCCTCACTATCATTGGCTGTTGTTAATGTATATTTTTTCAATATAGTTGGCTTTTTCATCTGCCATGATATTCTTAGTGGAAATCCATCTGATGTACATAACTTTGTATTTATATCTCCATCAAAAAGTTTTTCCATTCCTTCATTTGCACTTGTTTTAATGCTAGTTGAACTTGAAGTATCTATCTGCTTCATATAATTGTCAACATTTATGTTCTTAGGATGAACTTCTGTTTCCGGCTCTTCATAAAACTCTTTTTGTGTAGTTGTTGTAACTTCTGTTATTTTTTCTGTTGGTGCTACTGTTGTTGGTGCTTCCGTAGGTGCCTCTGTTGGGGCTGCTGTTGGGGCCTCTGTCGGAGCTTCTGTCGAAGCCTCTGTTGGGGCTACTGTAGGGGCTTCCGTTGGGACCTCTGTTTTTGGTTCTACAACTGTAGTTGTAATAACTGCACCATTTGCGGTTGTAGGAGCAACTGTTGTAGATGTCTGTGCATTTCCTGATGTTTGCTGTTCCCCTTTATTATTTTTTACCGTTACCTTTACTTTGTATTTCTTCTTGTTGTATGTAGCTTTTATTACTGCCTTTCCGGCTTTTTTAGCTTTAATTACAATTTTGTTTTTTAATTTTCCTTTTTTCTTAATGGAAACTACTTTTTTTCCTTTTACTACTTTCCATTTAACCTTTTTACTTACATTTTTTAATTTAACAGTTTTCTTTTTTCCAACTTTTAAGTTTACTTCCTTTTTACTCAGCTTTACCTTTTTTGTAGCTGCATAAGTTGGCACTTCTGAAATTGGCATGTAAGCTCCTGCCACGGCAATTACAAGTACAATTGCCAGTATTCTACTTTGTAGCTTTTTCATGTTTTAACTCCTCCTGACATTCCCAACAACATGTGCTCCAGGTGCTAAAAATATTTTTTTATTCTCCATTTTCAACTCCTTAAATATCTTTTCAGTTATATTTTAACCTAAAAAAACCCTTTATGCCACTGTTAATAGCATAAAGGGTCGTTAAATATTTTTCTATCTGTTATATAACTGAAGTTCGTAAAGTCTTACAGTACCAACTCCACCATTATCTGAATTAAATATCTTAAATACAATGTATCTTGCAGTCTGGCTTCCTATGTTAAATGATGAAATTGCATCATTCTGATTTACCTGATAATCTACTGACTTCCATTCTTTTCCATCTTTAGATACAAGAACTTCCCATTCAGTTGTATTTCCGAAACCTTCCTTACTTGATGTATTGTAAAGAGTATAGGTATTAAATGTCTTTGTACTTCCAAGGTCTATCTTTACAAAGTGCTGAGCACCTGATAAAGCATATGCCTGATTTTCGACGCTTCCTGATGTTGCACACCATTTTGTTGACAAATTGCCATCAATAAGTTTAGATGAAGACTCATCATCCTTTGTGTAACCTGATTCACTGATAATTGTTGCACCTGACAATAAATTTGTTCCGCTTGTTACTGCTGAAGACAGTTTTGTACCGGTTGTATTTCCATGAGTTTTTCCTACATAAGCCGGATAATCAATATTAGGTACTCCAGGTAAATCTGTAGTAATCCAATTATCTGAATAATTTCCAAATCCTGTAAATGTCCATGTACCGTTTTTAAGTTCCTCTACATAATGTAATCTAAGAGATTCTATACAATCATATCCTGTAATCTGCTTTACTAACTGATTCCATGGTGTTGATGTATCATATGGATTGTCGTCATATCTTGTACCCTTATTGTCCTTTAATAAATGGTTAAGACTATCAATAAGACCATATTTTACATTTCCACTACTATCCTTCGTTGTCGGATATTTTGAATCCATATATGAGAAGAACCATTTGTTATTTCCATATGCCTCATAGCCCCAGTCCTGAAGTGATGTATCGTTGGCATAATATACCTGCGCAGTATCTTCATGTGCCCAGTGGTAATAACGGAATCCACCGTAATTTGCCATATTTTCTACCCACCATGCTTTTGATGATGAAGATACGTTTCCATACTGTTGTGCAGCATGTGTTAATTCATGTGTGAAATATCCAATTCCCTTAGGATGATTATTCATCCAGTTAACTGCAATTACTATTGAAGAACCGGATGTATATGCTACTCCGTCATAACCTTTATCAGCTCTTACAAATATTCTCTTAGGTTCTGAACCTGTTCCCCAACGCTTATATTGTCTTGGGTAAACCTCGTAAAATGCATTATACAATGCTTCTTTATATCCTTTTGCTGTTACCTGATCCCAGTCACCTACAAACAAAGCTTTGAACTCTCTGTCAGGTACTGAGTTACCTCTCAAAGTAATATCTGAAATTTGGAAACTACTTCCATACAATTCTGTAATTTCCATTTTATACTGAATATATGTTCCTATCTTATCAACAAGATATGTATAATCAGCATAATCCTGATCTGCCATTCCACTTTCATTTACCGTATCAATTAATTCCCAGTTACTTCCATCTGTTGAACCGTATAACTTCCACGCTTTAATTGTTCTATTTGGATATTTTGCATTATCATTAGCAGTGGTAATTGTGTAACTGTAAAGTGTTGTATTCTGTTTCATTTTCCATACTATATTCCCCGGTACCTGAGATGTAGTATATAATTTAGTTTCTCTCTTGCCATCAAATATATTTTCTACACCTTCATTCGAATTAAATCCGTTTATTGTAGTAGCTCCGGTATCTATTCCACTTACCTGATCTGTAATGTCAATTCCTCTACTTTCTGTAATTCTGTCAACATCACCTTTCAGATAAATTTCAGACATCTGTGAACCATAATACAACTTTCCATCATCACCACTATTTTCAATAATAATCATAAAATATTGTGCTGACATCTGTGTTGTACAATTAAATGTGTATTCACCATTATTTGTGTGGGTAATTCCACCATTATCAATATCTGAAATAGTTGTCCAGTTTTCACCATCCATTGATGCATATACTGCCCAGCTGTGAGGATCTCTATGCTTATATGTGGATGCATCCCCTGCTAATACAAATGTGTAACTCTTAAGTGTAACTGCTCTCTTCATTTTCCATGCAATAGTGATTGCCGGAGCATCATTTGTAAAGAACTTTGTATTAACATTATTGTCAAATAAATTTTCTATTCCTTCGTTGTTACTTGTATTTCCTTTGGTTGATGACAATTTATCATCAATACCATCAAAATATGGTGTAAGTGAAACGCCACTTGCTACCTGTGAATCTGCTGCCTCTTCCTGAACCCCCGGATTCTTTACTACATGAGATGTATCTTCCGGTGCCTTAGTTGGAGCTTCCGTTGGTGCTTCCGTTGGTGCTTCTGTTGGTGTAACAGTACCAAGTTCTTCAAGACTTGCTTCCGTAACAATAACCTTTCCTGCCTGACTTGCTGTATTGTCTACATAGCCCATCATAATTCCCAACAAGTATTTGTTCTTTGCCTGAGATATGTTTACAGTTGTCTGATATACATATTCCTTATTTGCTTCAACTGAAACTGCTGCATCTGAATTAGCATATGACCAGTCTCCGCCATCTACTCCATTGCTTTGAAGGATAACCTGATACTTTCTTGCTACTGTTGAAGTGAACTTAACTGTAATTCTATATGTTGTATTATCTTTTAATTCAATTCCGTTGTATACCAGCTGATAGTCATAATTATTTCCACCTGAAATAGCCGGCAAATCAATTTCTGCTTTTCCTTCTGTAACTGCTGAGCCCTGCGGATATGTCCACTTTGTAAATCCCGGTATATTTCCCTTGTTATTACTTGGAATATATTCTGTATCTTTTTCGGTAGGTGCCTCTGTTGGGGCTACCGTTGGTGCTGCCGTTGGCTGTGCCTCAGGAGCTTTTGTTGTTGTGATTGCTCCATCACCTGTATATGTATATTTAACTGATGTTATATTTGAAACCTTGTTACCCTTAACTGCGGCAACTCCTACTGTGTATTCCCCGGAACCCTTTGTAAATACCGATTTTTCAAGATTAACTGATTTTTCTGTAACTTTTGTTACATACACTCCATCTATGTAAACATTATATCCGTCAGCCCCATCAACTGCTGCCCAAGCAAAATAATAAGGCAAATTAGCATTTCCTGCCCATTCAAGTCCTGCAGGGGCCTGTATATTTTCATCTACATCCTGACCCGGTACTGTTGGTGCCACTGTTACATCTGTAGGCTTTGCTGTTGAAGGTTCCGGTGCCTTTGTTGTTGCTGGCTGTCCGCTTCCTGCATATGTATATTTAATTGATGTTATTACTGATGTTTTATTTCCTTTTACTGCTGCAATTCCAATTGCATATTCGCCTGAACCCTTTGTGAATACAGATTCATTTAAATTAACTGAGCCATCAACTACGTTAGCTACTAAAGTTCCATCAACATATACATTATATGAGTCTATATCATCTGCCTTAGCCCATGCAAAATGATATGGCAATCCTTCTCCCGGTGCATGTTTAAGTCCTACCGGTGCCTGAATGCTTTCATCAACATTACCGTTAGCTGTTGTTGATGCTACTGTTGTTGGTGTCACTGTTGTTGGTGCTACTGTTGTAGGTGCCATTGTTGTTGGCATTACCGTTGTTGATGCCACTGTTGTTGGTGCTACTGTTGTGGGTGCCATTGTTGTTGGTATCGCTGTTGTTGGCATCACTGTTGTTGGTATCGCTGTTGTTGGTGCTACTGTTGTCGGTGCCATTGTTGTTGGCATCACCGTTGTTGATGCCACTGTTGTTGGTGCTACTGTTGTCGGTGCCATTGTTGTTGGCATCACTGTTGTTGGCATTACCGTTGTTGATGCCACTGTTGTTGGCACTACTGTTGTCGGTGCCATTGTTGTTGGCATCACTGTTGTTGGTTCTACTGTTGTTTGAACCGTAGTTTTTGATGTGGTTTCTATATTCTTTGGTGTTTCTACGTTTTTAGAAATATTTTCTTTATTATTTCCCTTAACTGTCACTTTAAGAATATATTTTTTCTTTCCATATACAGCCTTTATTTTTGCTTTACCAATTTTTTTACCTTTAATCTGTATTTTCTGTTTATATTTTCCTTTTTTCTTTATTGATATATTCTTTTTTCCTGATATAATTTTCCATACTACTTTATATTTTGCTTTTTTTAATTTTACTGTTTTCTTCTTTCCAACATTTACTGAAATTTTAGTTTTGCTTAACATTGATTTTTTCGATGCAGCATTAACTGTAATTGAGCCATTAGGCACTAAACATGTCATTAATGACATTGTTACTGCAACTGCTATTGCCTTTTTTATTATTACTTTCCTTTTCAAAATTCTTCCTCCTTTTTTACATTAAAATACATACTTATCTAGATTAATTGCATTATAAACTTTTTTAGCTTTGTTTTCAATTCAATTATTTTACTTAAAAAGGTGAATTTTTTTCCAACATTCTTTATTAAAGAAAAAAGTCATAGTTTAGCATGCATTTTTTACACAATACAAAACTATGACTTGTTAACTTAAATATTTTTATATAAAGCTTTATTCCTGACACTGTACAGCATCATACCCTGTTTCACCTGTTCTTATTTTTGTGGCACTGGCAACAGGGTAACTGAAGATTTTTCCATCTCCGAACTCCCCTGTGTAAGCCGCTTTTTTTATTGCTTCTATTGTTTTTTCTGCCCACTCTTCTGAAGAAACAACAATCTCAAATTTAACCTTTGGCTGCATCTGTGGCTCAACTTCCATACCACGGACAATTTCTTTATAGCCTCTCTGTAAGCCACATCCCATTACCTGAGATACTGTAAGACCATTAACTTCTATCTCCATTAATGCATTTTTTACATCTTCAAATTTTTCTTCTCTAACAATTGCATCTATTTTCATTATCATAGAATATCATCTCCTCTTAATTAATTACTGATCCATACCATTAAAACTTGGATATGCATTTTCACCGTGCTGTGATATATCAAGTCCAATTCTTTCTTCTCTATCTGTTACTCTAAGTGTTGTAAATATTCTTACTATTGCTACACAAATTAAGGTTCCCACAACTGCAATTACAATTGTAATAAGTATTCCTTCTATCTGTGCTACAAATAACCTCCATTCGCCATAAACTAATCCGTCCCATTTTGCTACCGGATTAATAGAACTTTTCCCAAATATACCTGTTGCGATTCCTCCCCATATACCACCTATTCCGTGACAACCAAATGCATCTAATGCATCATCAATTTTTAATTTTTTCTTTATAAGTATAACTCCATAATAACATATTGGGCTGACAAGAGCACCAATTATAAAAGATGACCAAATTGGAACAAATCCTGCTCCCGGTGTAATAGCTACCAGACCAATTACCAAACCTGTTGAGGCTCCTACCAAAGTTGTTTTTCTGTCATTTATTATATCTAATAACATCCATGATAACAATGCTGACGCCGATGCAATAGCTGATGTCATAAATGCATGCGCCGCAAGTCCGTCTGCTTTCAAGGCACTTCCTGCATTAAATCCAAACCATCCAAACCAAAGTATTGTAGCCCCTAATACAACAAATGGAATATTATGTATTCTGTATGTCGCTCTCTCATAACCTTTTCTTCTTCCAAGAATAATTGCAAGTACCAATGCTGTTATTCCCGAACTGATATGTACAACATCTCCTCCTGCAAAATCTACAGAACCTAATTCTGCCAAAAATCCCCCTTGCCCCCATACCATATGTGCTAACGGATAATAAACTATTATTGACCATATTGCCACAAATATGAATAAAGCTTTAAACTTCATTCTTCCTACAACAGAACCTGTAATTAACGCCGGTGTGATAATTGCAAACATCATCTGAAATGCACAAAATACTAAATTAGGAATTGAATCTGAATAAGGTCCAGTGCCCCATCCAACTCCTTCTAAGCCAAACCATCTGAAATCTCCTATTATTCCACCATGATTTCCACCAAATGCTAATGAAAATCCAAACAATGCCCACATAACAACAGCTAATCCCATAATCATAACTATTGCCATCATAGTGTTAACTACATTTTTTCTTCTTACTAAACCTCCATAGAAAAATGCCAACCCCGGTGTCATAAAAAATACCAAAGCCGCACAAGTCAACATAAAACCTGTGTCTCCTGCATTCATGCAATAATACCTCCTGCTCTTTTAACATATTTTTCTTAATTCTCATCTTGTGTACCAAAACATTTCAATGCCATAAATTTCAGTCCAAGTATTTATGGCATCGAAAAGGGCGCCTGGCCATAAAGCCAAACGCCCTTGTTTGTTAACGTGAAGTCTATCATTTATTAAGTGAAAACACAAGTATATATTTTATTTTTTTAATTATCTAATGAATTTATTTAATTATTTTAAGTTTTTACTTAATTTTGTTTAGTCCCTTTCCAATGCCTATTGCAATCTTCTTTAACGTTTTGCTTGAATGGTCGCTTCTCTTATCTCCCACTTCCAAATCTACAGATGGTATTGTTGAGTAAGAAGTCTGAGTAAGATCTATTGCCATGGAACCACTGCCATAAATTTTAACACCGGCACTTCTCATTCCGTTTATAAGGTTCTTTCCTAAATTATTGTGTTTCTTCCAATTCTTTGAAACAGGATACATACTTCTATATTTGTTGTTGTTAGGAACACTAATATAGAAAGCTCCTTTATTAGAAGATGTTGAATCATAATGTAATGCAATATGGTAATCCGCATTATTATTAGCAAAAACTGTTCTTGCTATATTATCTAATTGTGCATCATCGCTTTCTCTAACCATAAGAACATTATAGCCTTCTTTTAAAAGCTGTTTCTTAACAGTCATAGCAAGTTTAAGTGTGGCTGTTGCCTCCCTTGTGCCATCGGCTAAAGTTGTTCCACCATTAATAGATGTAGCAGTTATGGCTCCCTGGCTTGTACTTCCTCCTGTAACCTTGCTACTTCCATCAGGATGGCATAAAGTTTTAACACTTTCTCCGCCTCTTGTTCCGTGTCCTGCATTTACACATACTGTTTTGTTTTTCTTTTTAGCTGCATTAGAGAAATATAATGTAGGTGAATCAGTATGAATCTTTGAATTTTTTGCAAATTCCCACTTAGTATTCCATGCAATAACTTCTGCTACATTACTCCACTCAGAATAATATTTTTTATTATTCTTTTTTACGTAAGCACTAACACGAACATAATAGTTCTTAGACTTATTTACTTTTGCAATCTTAGTCTTTGTCTTTGATGCACTTTTTACATTTTTGTTTTTTACGTTCTTGAAATCCTTATCATTAGAATACTGGATTCTATAGCCATTAGCCTTTTTATTCTTTTTCCATGAAACAGAAATAGTTCCTGACTTTCTTGTTACCGTGTCTATGCTAATCTTCTTAACATTAACCTTAACATTAGTCTTGTTTGTTACCTGCTCATTTGTCTTAACTACAACATTTGATATGGTTGGATTCGGCGTGGTAGCTTTTGGAATATCCGCATAACTATTACCTGTTCCTTGGAAAAACACTACCGTAGCTATAATTAATGTAAAAGCAACTATTTTATTAACTACTCTTTTACTCATTTGTACCTCCTGAAAATTGTAAATATCTGTAATTTAATTATACCATTTTTTTGTCTTATTGTTTATTTTAATATATCTTATATTTTTTTCTTTTCTTAAAGGCAATTTCATTGTAAAATGAATATAATGAAAACGACAGAAAGGAGCGAATACATGAAAAAAAAGCTTAGTATTCTGCTATGTTTAACACTATTAATTCTTAGTGGTTGCCGTGCTTCGGGAAATACTATCCGATTCGGTGCCGCTGATATTGGTGGTATGTATTACTCTTTTGCTAACACTTTTACTGAACTGGCAAATGAGGAATATGATAATTATAAATTTGAAGTTAGAACCACTGCAGGTTCATCTGCTAACCTGCGACTTTTATCTGACAACTATATTGAGTTAGGTATTGCCCAAGCTGATTTGCTTGACAACGCTTACAAGAAGAACAGCAATCTGCGTGCCATTGCAGGATTATATACCGAAGCATGTCAGCTTGTTGTAAAGGCTGATTCAGATATTAAATCAATTAACGACCTTTCCGGTCATACAGTAAGTATTGGAGCAGAAGAATCAGGTACTGAATTAAACGCCAATCAGATATTGGAATTTTCAGGTATGCCTTCTTCCATTGTTACAACTAAGAATATGGATTACATTGATGCTGCTAATAGCCTTAAGTCAGGTGACATTGATGCGTTCTTCTGTACAGCCGGATTAAAAACTACAATTATTGATGAGCTTTCAAGAGAATGTGACATTCGCATTATTCCTATTGATGACACAGTTATCAACAAAATGCTCACATATTCAAGTTCTTATAGTCGTTATACTATTCCTGCCGGAACATATAAGGGACAGGATGAAGATATAAACACTATTGGAGTAAAGTCTGTTCTTATAACATCAGACTCTATTTCAGAAGCTCTTGTTAAACAGCTTACGCAAATGCTCTTCAAGAAATCAAAAGAACTCCAGTATTCAACATCCCTGGATCTTCAGATTGATGAAAAATTTGCCACTGACGACATTACAATTCCTTTTCATTCAGGTGCAGAATCCTACTATAAAGAAAAAGGAATTAATCTAAATACACAATAATTAACAGAAAGGGTAAATAATGAAGATTCAATTGGATATGTACCAAACGTTAGCTGTTGCTGTTTTGGTACTTTTACTTGGAAATTTTTTAAAGAAACGAATTAACTTTTTGGAAAAATTTTGTATTCCTTCTCCTGTAATCGGAGGACTTTTGTTCGCCATTATGACATGTATTTGTTACACAACAGGAATTGCTGAATTTTCCTTTGATGACACTTTACGAGAAGTTTGCATGGTATTCTTTTTTACATCTGTAGGATTCCAGGCAAATCTTAAAGTTTTAAAAAGCGGTGGTAAATCACTGATTGTCTTTCTTGGACTTGTTATCGTATTGATACTTCTCCAGAACGTTACTGCCGTAGGACTTGCCAAAGCTTTAGGACTTGATCCTCTTATTGGAATGTGTACAGGTTCAATTCCAATGGTTGGTGGTCACGGTACAGCCGGAGCTTTTGGTCCTGTACTTGAAGATTTTAGCATCAGTGGTGCTACTACAATATGTACAGCTGCTGCCACATTCGGACTTATCTTCGGAAGTTTAGTTGGTGGTCCTCTTGGTAAGCGTCTTATTGAAAAACATAATCTTCTTGATACTGTATCAACAGATGATGACAGCTTACTTGTAGAAGATGAAAAGAAACATGAACGACATACTAATATGTATCCTGCTGCTGTGTTCCAGCTTATTCTTGCTATTGGACTTGGAACTATTTTTTCAATGTTCCTTACACAGACAGGACTTACATTCCCTATTTATATTGGTGCCATGCTTGCCGCTGCACTTATGAGAAACATTTGCGAATACACAAGCATAACTACTATTCACATGGGTGAAATTAACGACCTTGGTGGTATTAGCCTTTCATTATTCCTTGGAATGGCTATGATTACTTTAAAGCTTTGGGAACTTGCTTCTCTAGCTCTACCACTTGTTATTTTACTAGCAACTCAGGTTGTTTTAATTTGTGTTTTCACTTATTTTGTGGAATTTAACATTATGGGAAGAGATTACGATGCCGCTATTCTTGTTTCAGGAACTTGTGGTTTCGGTATGGGTGCTACACCTAATGCCATGGCAAACATGCAGGCAGTTTGTGAAAAATATGTTCCTTCAGTAAAGGCATACCTGCTCATACCACTTGTAGGAAGTTTGTTTGCTGACTTCCTTAATAGTTTAGTTATTACATTTTTTATTAATATATTATAATTTTGAGGAGTAAAATATGTTTGAGAAATTGAGAAAATTTTTTGAAGCAAAAAAAGAACAGCATGAGTATAATTACAATGTTACGTTCGACAACGTAGCCATTCCTGAGGTTCACACTCACAAATCAGATAAGCACGAAGAGGAAAAACCTAAACACTCTCCGATAAACTATGAAAATGTAGCTATACCGGAAGTTCATATTCGTACAAAGAAAAATAAATAATATTATATGGATTTTCAAAAATCCTTAATTAAATTCTAAAAGTCCGCTATCATTTTGCGTCTTGATAACGGACTTTTTTTATTTTAAATTCATATACAATAGTGGATAAATATTTCCTTCTTCATCAAGGTCTGTCCTTTTATATGTTTCAACTCCCATATATTCATAAAAACCAACTGCCCGGGGATTTTGTTCATTTATACTTTCCTCTCCGTTCAATACAAAATTCAATAACTGTTTTCCTATACCTTTTGACCGCATATTCTTTTCAACAATCACTCCATATTCAGCCAATTAAATTATATCCATTATCTAGCCATATAAAATCACCTTCAAACCATATTTTTTCAATTATAGCTTGAAGGTGATTATTTTTAAAGTTACCATTAAATTTAATAGTGACTGTGATATCGGATGTAAAAAGTATTATTTTTTTGTCTTTACCTTTATCGTCTTGGACCAAATTCCACCAATTTTCTTATATCCTTTTAGAGTGGATACGTCAGTTGTAATACTATATCTTATGTAGTAAGTTGTGTTAGGCTTTAGCTTTTTAATTGCCTTAAGTCCACCGCCCTTTTTATCCCATACAGTTTTAGCATTCTTAAATGATTTATTTTTTGAATATTGAACAATATCAACAGGTATCAGCATTTTTTCAAAGGATATCTGTTTTTTCTTTATATTAAGACGCTTCTTTTTCATCTTTGGTGGTCTGTTGTCCAACGAAAGAACTATCTGTGTAGCTTCTGTTGCTCCTGTTTTATAATTTGCTGCAATATTCACCAGAATAATATTTATGTTATTTTTAAAATAAGATCTGTTTACAGTAATTGATGTTTTCTTATAATCGGTCTTTTTAAAGAAAGCTTTCGAGTTTTTCCCGATACCGGTGTATGTAATGTTATAACCTGTACATCCAGGAGACTTAGACCATGACAATACATATTGATTATTTTTTACATTGCTTACAAAAAGATTTTTTACTTTAGTTTTGTGTTCCGTTCACTAATGTCTTACATCTCTTAATGCATAAACATTGTCTATTTGTCTAATAACTATTATATCACTTTTATGCTACTTTTTCACTTGCTTTATTATCTATGCATGTAACCCTAAAATAAAATTTTAAATTCCACTCTCCTACCTTACAGTGGAATTTACTTTTACATAAGTGGAATTTAACCTTTCACACCATTTTCATCTACCTGTAGTGGTCAAGCATTTTTGTAACACTTTGTTCGATAAATATCTATCTGTAACGAGCTTCCATTGGTGTTAAATAATCATTGTACGAATGAGGACGAACATAATTATACCAATTGATATATTTCATGGTAAGCTCATCCATCATCTCCACACTTGAAAATGAGGTTACATTAAAAAACGGTGGTATAAAGGCATTCTTCCCTGTGTTCGTTAGCCCACTTGCTAACGGAACTTTTTGCAACATTGAATTCAACAGCAAGTTGATGTATTGATCTGTAGCCTGCCATATAGGCTTTAACTACTTCTTTTTTGAAGTCTTCGCTGTAACGTATTGACATAATTATGTCCTCCTTGTTTGAGTAATATTATAATATATTATTCGAACGAGGTGTTACAAATTTAGTTTACCACTACAGAAGTTTTTTTCATTTTTTAACATACTCATCTTATCTCCCATGCCCTTTCATTTCAGGTATGGGATTTTTTCTGTCCTTCATGATAACGAACTTTCCTATAAAGTAAACAAGAGCTATAAGCTCATTTCATGAACTTACAGCTCCATCAATTATCATAGAATGTCTATTTACAGACTTTATTTCACAGTCTCTTCTCATCTAGGGAGAGCTTGCAAACTCTTATTGTAAATAATTCTATTTTTTCATAACAAAAGTTCCAGATTCTCTCCATTTATTTGAGTAATGGAAATTTATTTCAAGACAAGCTATTAAAATGTTAAAAATGCCACTATTATCATTAATATAAGATGGTGTCCTCTTTGTTTTCTAATTATATAATTTCTACAAAGCATTTAAGGAATACTACCAGATGACTCCACGAGAATACCTAAATTGATTTATTTGACAGGTCGGCTGTTGGTTCATTTAGGATTTTGTACTCGTTAAGTAGAAATCTTTCTTCACCATTCCACAATGCTTTACTTACTTCAGAATTTGGAAGTGATAGATTTTACATATTTTCTATATAATCAATTGCCTGTGATAAGTCCTCTAAAACCACTTCTGCCTTGTCTTTGTGAGCCTGACTTGGTTGTAGCATATCAGGAACGCAAATAACCGGAATATTTCCATTGTACGCTGCATCAATTCCTGCTTCAGAATCTTCAAAAACCACAGCTTCTTCCGGTGTTGCTCCAAGCTTCTTGCACGCTTTGAGGAATATTTCGGGATTTGGTTTCCCTATATTAACTTCATCTCCACAAATCGAATCATCTAAATAGTCAGTTAGTTTCATTTTGTTAATTATTAAATCCACTTTATCTCTGTTACTCGATGATGCTAAAATAGTTTTGCAATTATTTTCTTTTAAATATGTTAATAATTCAATCAACCCTTTCTTTAGGGCAACTCCTTCTTCTTTGATTTTATCTGCACACATTGAATAAACTTTTTCGATGCATAAATCTGAATCAAAATCTTGTCCATATTCATCCTTTAATAATTTCTTACAATCTCTTAAAGTTCTTCCTGTCATTGTTACATAAAACTCTTTTGTAATTGAAAGCCCTAACGTAGCCATATATATTTTATATACATCAAGTGTCAATCTTTCGCTATCAATCATTAATCCATCCATGTCAAATATTGCTGCTTTAAACATGTTTATCTCCCTTATCACTAGGTACATATCCTACAACCTTTTTACCAACATGTTCTCCAAAGAAGCTAATAAGTGGTCCTGCAAAGAATCCAAAGAAAAATGTTGCCACACCCACTGTTGCTCCAGTAAAATATCCTATTGCAATAGCTGTACAATCATATACCATTCTAACATACCTGTATTTTATTTTTCCGTTTGATTTCATTTCAAAAACCTGACCTAATCTGTCCCACGGAGCTGCTCCAAGATCGCATGACATATAAATTCCGCAACCACAAGCTGCAATTAACACTGCAACTAATAACAATATAATTCTTAGAACCATTTTGTCCGCAAAATTTTCTGCATTAATACCTAACTTATCTGTCCAAAAAACATTAAACTCGATCATATATCCCAATAAAACCATATTAATAATAGCACCAATGCCAAAGCTTCTTCTATCAAACACAAAAATAATAGCAAATAATACTATATTAATCAATAACTGATATGTTCCTAAGCTTATTGGCAAATGACTGCTTACACCTAAGTTCATGCATGTAAACGGGTCAGTTCCAAAATCAGCTGCATACAAAAATGAAATTCCGAAACTTATAATATAATTACCAAGAAAAGCCATTATTACTCTTCTTATCAGGTTATTTTCTTTCCAATTCATATATATCCTCATATAACCTAATTGTTTAATATTAAGCTCTCAGATTATACATTCCTTTCTTTTTTATAAAAAGAACTGCTTAATTAAAAACAGTTCTTTTTATTATAATGTTTATCTTTGTCTATAAGTTTTGAAAGCTTCCAATACTACATCTATGTCCTCATCTTTCAACATCTTTGGTCCACCTGCAAGTAAAGTATTATAATATATATTAGCAACAAACTCTATCTGCTCTGCTATATCCATAGCATACGAAATGTTCCCTGCACAAGCCAATAATCCATGATTTCCCAATAAGCATGCATAATTGTCACCCATTGTTTCATATGCTGCCTCAGCTAATTCATATGATCCAATCGTTTTATATGGTGTACATGGAACTTCTCTTCCTGAATATGCAATTAAATAATGCATTGGTGGAATAGATTTACCCATTGTTGCAAGGGTAACAGCATATCTTGAATGTGTATGTACAACTGCTTTTATTTCCGGTCTTTTCTGATAAAAAATTCTATGCATATCTAATTCACTTGATGGCTTAGCTGTTCCTTCAACTTTTTCTCCTTCCGGTGTGCAAATAACAACATCCTCAGGGGTTGTCTTATAGTAATCCATGCCACTTGGAGATATAGCAAAAAGATTTTCTTTTTCATTATATATGCTTATATTTCCAAAAGTTCCTACAGATAAGTTTCTCTCTAACAATTGCTTTCCGTACTCTACAACCTGTTCCCTTTCTTCTTTTAATAACATATTGAACCTCCTTTAAAACTTTCTATGCTTCTAGATCTTTTTCATTAACAATACGATTTGTAACACCTGTTTCAAAATATCTGTCTAGCTCAGCCATTAATAAAAATGGTGATTTTGGAACTGCATCTTCTGACATTCCGGCAATATGTGAAGTCAAAAGAACGTTATCCATTTTTATTAAAGGACTGTCTGATGGAATTGGCTCCTTTTTAACTACATCAAGGGCTGCTCCTTTAAAATATCCTTTCTGTAAAGAAGTAATAAGTGCATCTTCATCAATCAGACCGCCTCTTGCTGTATTAATAAAGTAAGCTGTTTTTTTCATTAATTTAAAATAGTCCTCATTTATAATCCCTTCTGTCTCCGGAGTTAATCTTAAATGTAATGAAACGATATCCGCTTTTTTAAATACATCCTCCATCGTTTCAACTTTTTTGATAAATCCAAGTCCCTGTTGAGCCAATCTTTCTTCTGACACAAAAGAGTCATAAGCAATAATTGATACTCCCAAAGCATTAAGTCTTCTTGCAATAGCTGCTCCCACGTTTCCTATACCAACTAATCCTACCAGATGACCATTGAACAGTTTAATCTGCCCTGTATTGTAATATTCATGCATCCATTGTCCATTTCTAATAAACTTATCAGATAAAGTAATATTTCTTGTAATGTCTAACATTAAACCAAGTGCAAAATCTGCAACAGGTTCTGCATTTCGAATCACATTAAATACCGGAATATTGTGATTACTTGCTTCCTTTACATTAATATGTTCTACTCCACCTCTTGAAGTAAGAATAAGTTTTAAATTCTTTCCCTTCTCAATTATATATTTGGGTATGGGAGAAAAATGTGTCATCACAATATTCGCATCAACTATTGCTTCCTCTAATCCTTCAGCAATAGGTGCTGCATCAGAGCCATGATTTTCCAGATTCTGCTGATTTTCTGCAAAATGTGTTTTGTCATAATCTCCCCAAAACAATTGCGTAATCTTGCCACAATTAATTTTACTCTTTTCCAATGACTCTACCATCACGTCTGTAGACACATACATATCCCCAATCACAACAATGTTTTGTGGTGATGAAATCAAATCCTTCATTCTGTTAGCACCTCCTATTTTTTTAAATCCATTTATATTTTTTACATGCGTTATAAATTCCATCCTCTAATACTTCATCTGTAACATATGTACTTACTTTCTTAACCGTTTCGAGACCTTGTCCTAAGCAAATTGATATATCTGCTCCCTTCATCATTTCAAGGTCGTTGTTAGAGTCTCCAAAAGCCACATAACCATCCATATTATAGTACTCTAACATTTTTTCTATCCCCTTCTTCTTATTTATTCCTTTATTAACCACGTCAAGATAATCATTTTGACCATGATATAATTCAATTTCCTCTATATCCTTAAACACAGATATATCACATCCACACGGAGCACACATAACCATTCCAAAAATATCATTTCCCTTATATTCTTCATATGGTGGCATATCCATATGAAAATATTCACATGCCGTTTTTGCATATTTAAAATATTCGTTAGCCATAACAGTTCTTTTTTCTTCCAAAAGCATCATATTATACTTTTGTTCATTAACTTTTTCTATTAATCTCCTAACTACATCTTTAGAGTATGCATAATTATAAAACATAACTCTTTCTTTGTTGTAAATGCCTTGTCCGTTAAAGCACACATATCCATCCCATGGAACGTCAAAAAAGATTGATGGATTAGCTTTATTAAATAAAGGTCTACCTGTAGATATACAAATTTTGTGACCATTTTCCTGTAGATTATGTAATGCTTCTATTGTTGATTCAGGTACTTTTCCTGTTTTGCTATCTACCAATGTATCGTCAACATCAAAAAATAATATTTTTTTATCGTATCTTTTGTCCATAGTCTTTTCCTTTAAAAAATATTTTTACTATCTCATATTTTGCCCAATTTGCTTTATACAAAAAATAATACCGCAAATACAACTGCACTAATCATTAACAAGCCACCAATAACTTTACAAATCTTTACTGTTTTCTTAATGTTTACTTTGTAGAAAGTTTCAAATGAAATAAATGGATATGGTAAAAAGAAAAATGCTATACCACCTAACATTTGTGAACAGCTTAATAACAATAAGTTTTGAATACTAAATAGCTGTGTAATAATATAAATAACACATGCTACAAATATAAGCATAAACATAGCTGTTTTTCTTTTTTTATCTTTTTGAATATAACTTTCAAGGGCTGCTTTACATTCGTCATTGCAAACCTTAAAGCTTCTTGTAACTGCCATTGCCCATTTATATTTATGTCCTAACTCATTTCCACAATAAACACACTTTGTCTGATCCTCAGGTCTTTCTGTATATTCTTTATCTAAGTTTAAAGCCATAACTCTTTCCTCCTTTAAAACAAATCAGGCAACTGTCTTCTTGGAAAAGCAGTCGCCCTTTTTGTACTTTGTTTTATTATTAAATTGTCATTTTTTATATACTTATAGCTGATATTTTGCTGCCTGATTTTCCATCCAATCAACGAATGTATATCTGTTCTTTTTGAAGAGAACATATAATACTACGTAAACAACAATGATAATTGCAATTGCAATATAGTTCTGGAACCAGAAAGCTGCAAATAAACCAACAATAAATGGATGACACAATACACCGAATGAAACAATTGATACACCTGCTGCATTGTAGTCTGCAAGGTTAACACCCTGTTCTATAGCAATCTGAGTCATTGCCGGACAGAACTGAGATACGATAATCATACCAAGTGAGAACCAAATTACATTCATTGCTACTGTCTTAGCAATATTACCATTTGATGTTGCACAGAATACTTCTGACATATATGGTAAAGCTACTAAGTCAGCCATAGGAAGAATAATATTTCCCGGAAGTACGAATGATAATATTAAAATTATTGGAATTGAAAGGATACCAGCTGCTAATGTGTTAGGTTCACCATAAGCTACTGCATCGTTAACTGATAAGTACCAGTCTCTATCTTTTCCTTTTTCAGCTGCTTTTGATTTGTAAGCATCTGTGATAATTGTAAAGGCACCTGCAAAGATACCCGCAACTCTTGGGAATACTGCCATAATAGCTGCTGTTGAAACTGCTGCTGTAATTATGCTACCCCAACCAGCTACTGTAGTAAGATCGTTAATATTTCCAAGGAAACCAATTAAAGCACCAACTACTAAACCGATAAACATTGGTTCGCCAAAAATACCAAGTTTCTTCTGTAATGTTGTTGCATTGATTTTAATCTTATCAAATCCAATCTTTCCAAGTATCCAGTTCATAATAACAGCAAATGGAAGTCCCTCTAAGTGGTGAGGAGCTGTCATACAGCACTGTGGATAATTGTAGAAAGTTGAAAATCTCTTAGCAAATGCTTCTGAGAATAATAAGATATAAAGTAACTGTACTAACATACAAATTAATGCGAATGCAAAACTCTTTGTATGGAAGTATACTAATGAACCCCAGATCATAAATGAGTAGTTATTCCAAAGATCTGATGCCATAAATACATCTGTAAACTTACATAAGAATAATACAATCTGTAAGATAATACAGATACCAATCCAGATAAGACCTACCTGAGTACCGTAAGCAATAACAGAAAATGCCTGCCAACCTACGTCTAAACAACTAAGTTTTACACCTGTACTGTCAACCATAGACTGTACTACCGGTGCTATAATACCTGAATAACTGTTAATAACTAATGAGAAACCTGTTAATCCAGCTGCACAAAGTAAAGCAGCTCTAAACGCTTTCTGTCCTTTACATCCCATAAATAATGCAATAATAAATAGCATTACAGGTACACAGAATGAAGATCCTAATGTTGAAAGAACATCTCCTACTGATTGAAAAAATTGAGCCATAAATTTTCTCCCTTCTTTAATTTAAATTAACGTTTACCTCTCGCTAATTAACCTTCTAAAATTTTTAGACAATCTTCGATTACCTGTTTTTCTGCCATTCCTGTTAACATGCCTACAGCGTTAACTTTTGGAATGTCGTAATCCTGATAAACCGGGCTAACACATGCGATAATATCATATTTGTTTCCCATAAGTTCTGTTTCAACACCACCCGGGCTTGTTTCAACAGTTGTACAATCCCAACCAGCTTCTCCTAACTGGTCTCTTAACTTATTAGCTACCATGTTTGAGCTAACTGTTCCTGATCCGCATACGCATAAAATTCTGCAAGTTTTCATTTTACGTATCTCCTTTCGTTTCATATTTTTTCTAGTCCTCTAAGCCAATATGCTTATAAGCGACCTTATAAAGTTCCTCGTTTGTTGTTGCATCCTTAAATTCCTTTGCGATCTCCGGTTTTTGAAATACATTCATAACTTTTGATAAAGTCTCCAGATGTTGACTAGGATCTGTAATTGCCATCATAAATAACATTTCTGCCTCAACCGGTTGATCTTCCGTTCCCATATGTATGAATGTTACTGGTTTTGCTAGCTTTGCTACACAAACGCCGGATTTATATACATGTGGTGGATCTGTGTGTGGCATTGCCACTCCCATATCCGCCAATTGTAATCCTGTTGGATATACTTTTTCCCTTGCAACAACGGCATCAATGTAAGTATCTTTTACAAATCCGTTATCTAAGAAAATCTGACCTACTTTTCTAATTGCTTCTTCTGATGTTTCTGCCTGAACATCAACCGCTATTAATTCTGGATATATTGAATTCATACTTTCTCCTTTTTGTTTTGTTATTCTCTTTTGTGTTTTTGTTATTTTTTCTTATATTTTACTGTTTTCTCTTTTGTAATTTTGTTATTTTCTCTTGTACTCTTATTGTTTATCTCTTGTAAATTTATTATTTTCTTCTATTTTTTTAAAATCGTTATTTCTATCTTTTACATTATTTCACGATATTGTCATTTTTTCACAATATGATATACTGTGTTATAAAAGAATAAATGTCTTAAACTAAAACAATATCTTAATCAGAAAGGATAACTTATGAACAATCATGAAAGTTTACTAGTTCATGTGGCCCAATTATATTATCAACAAAATCTTAATCAAAGTGAAATATCTAAAATAGTAGGTTTGTCCAGACCAACTGTTTCACGAATGCTTGAAGAAGCTCGCGAAGTTGGAATAGTCGAAATAATCGTACACGATCCTATAAGAAAGAATCATGACCTGTCAGCACGTCTTCGTAATCAACTTGGTCTTAGAGAAGCTTTAATCATCTCCGGTAAATACCAACACGATGTTGCTTTAGAAAAATGTGCTAATGAAGCTGCACAATTCGTTTCTTCTATATTAGATAATAATATGTCAATTGGTTTTTCCTGGGGGCGTGCTATTCGTGCCGTATGTAATGCCTTCCAGTCTAGTGAATACTATAACGTAACTGTTGTACAGATGGCCGGTTGTCTTAGTGTCGGAGATCCAACCTATGACGGACTTGAACTTGCTACCACTGTAGCTCAAAAATTCAATGCCTCTTATACTAATATTGTTTCTCCTGTCTATGTAGACCATATGTTAGTTCAACAGGCTCTTTTAGCTGCTCCTCAGATTAAAAAAGCTTTAGCTGCTACCCGTAATTTAGATATTGCTCTTACTGGTATCGGTACTTTAGATGATACAAATGGTTCATCTTATCTCTTTACAGGTTCCGAAAACGACTTAAAGTTGGCTAAAGAGTACGGGGCTGTAGGACACGTTTTAGCAAGATTAATGGATAAAGACGGTAACGAAGTAACATTTCCGAATCATTATCCTATTGCTGCCCCTTTAGAAGCTCTTAGGGAAGCAGATTGGTCAATCGGTATCGTAGCCTCAAAGGAAAAGGCTTTGGCTACACTTGCTGCCATTAAAGGTGGCTACATCAATTGCCTTATTGCCGATGAGTCCTTAGCTTTAGAATTATTAAAACTAACCAAATAACATTCACTCTTTATATAACATCTATCTCTTTCCTATAAGGGACAGGTGTTATTTTTTTCTATATTTAGTTTTCAATTTTCTATTTTGATTTTAATCGTTTGTTTTCCTATTCTAATTCTTCATCAATAGTTATAACCCACTTAGCGCCTTCGCCTTTAGCCATTCTGTCAAAGCCATCTCTCCAGTTTTCGAGGGTTACAAAGTTCTTTGCAGTTTTTTCAGGTACTACCTTTCCGTCTGCCATTAATTCTAATGCCTTAACCCATGATGAAGGTTTCTGACTTCTTGATCCAACATAATTAATTTCTTTATGAAGAATCCAGTCTGTGCAAATTTCAACTTTTGATTTTGAGAAAACTCCCATCTGTACCACAGTTCCTTTTCTTCTGCAAAGATCAAGGGCTGTATTTGCTGCAACAACAGCGCCTGAACATTCAAAACACTTATCTGCGCCTTCGTTGTTTGTCATTTCCATAACTATTGACTTTAAGTCCTGTGTCATTTGGTCAACTGTAACATCTATTCCACATTCCTTTGCGATTTTAAATCTCTCAGCATCATTTGTTAATCCAGCCATAATAACTGTTGCTCCGCATCCTTTTGCAACCTGTGCAACCATCTGTCCAATTGCTCCCGCTCCAAATACAACGCAGATATCTCCAGGCTGAACATTTCCTTTTTCAATTACTGCATGAACACCACACGCTAATGGTTCTGTAAGAGATGCTGATAATAGCGAAACATTATCCGGTAATACATGAACACTTTCTTCTCTCGATACAACATATTCCGCCATTGATCCGTTAATCTGTGTTCCAATACCCTGTCTATTACCACAAAGATTATAATCCTTGCTTGCACACATCGAACAATGTCCACATGTTGTAAAAGTAGTTTCGCTTGTTACTCTATCTCCCACTTTAATATTTTTTACATCTGGTCCAACCTCAGTAACAATTCCCGAAAATTCATGTCCTAATATAACAGGAGGTTTTGTGCTTCCGTATTCACCTCTAAATGCATGTAAATCAGTTCCACAAATTCCCGAGTACGCAATTTTGATTTTTACTAAATCTCTTTCTGCCTTTGGTTCTTCCACTTCTTTATAAACCATGTTGTCAAAACCGACCTCTGTTTTTACTACTGCTTTCATATTGTCTCCTTTGTAATAATACATAACTCTTTAATGTATTTCATAAGAATAATATTTGTGTTTATCTTTTGCATTTGTTCAAGTTGATGCACATTTGTATCGCGTTAGTCTTAATATACATCCTTTGGTGAAAATTACAACACTAAATATTTATTAAAACGTTTTTTTGTGAATTTTCACCAATTTTTCGCACTGTTTCTCATTTGAAAAGCTGTTTCTTCCTTTTTAATGTAAAAACAAACTTTCAAAAAATCTGCTAAAAAGTGTTGACAATTTAGTTGTTGAATGAATATAATTAAGTTAGCATTTGTTCAGGTAGACGAAATTTTGTAAATTAATTTGATTATTTGAAAGGAGTATTATAATGACACAAAAAGCTACAATTGATGAAATTCAGAAAGTTGCCAATAAGATTAGAAAGCAAATTCTGGGTGTTGCACTTGAAAAAGGTGGTTGCTACTTATCTCAGGCTTGTTCTTCAGCTGAGATTGTTGCCAGCCTTTATATGGAAATAATGAACTTAGGACCTTCAACAGGTAATCCTGAGCCAATCCCATTCCCTGGAGTTCCGGGACCGGATAATATGGATTATCCAAAGGGAGCATATTACAATGGATGTTACAAACCAACTAAGCCTGGTATGTTTGTTGGATGTGATGCTGACAAAGATCGTTTCTTTGTTTCATGTTGTCACTATGCATCAGTTATCTACTGTGCATTACAGGCTACAGGTCGTATTTCAGAACATGCTATGGATAAATTCAACGTTGACGGTTGGAATATGGAAATGATCGGTGCTGAACATTCTCCAGGATTCGAAAATACAGCTGGTTCATTAGGACAGACAATCTCAATCGCTGGTGGTACTGCTCATGCTCGTAAGATGAGAGGTGATACCGGTAAAGTATTCGTTATGCTTGGTGATGGCGAATTGCAGGAAGGTCAGACTTGGGAATTTGTTGAATCTGCTGCTTTCTATAAATTAGATAATATGGTAATCGTTAGTGATTATAACTGTCAGCAGGTAGAAGGTGCTACTGACAATCAGACATGTGTTTCTAATATGGCTGATAGATTTAATGCATTCGGAGCTAAATGTGTTGAATGTAACGGACATGACATTCAGGCAATTATAGATGCTTGTAATGTTGAACACGAGGGAAAACCTTTAGTAGTTCTTTGCAAGACAAGTGGTACAACAATGATACCACCTCTTGAGAAAAAGAAACCATTTTTACATTTTGTACGTATTCCTAAAGACTCTCCGGATAGAGCTGAATACGAAAGAATTTATGAGGAATTATAGAGAAGGGAGTTAAGAAATAATGAAAATAGAAGTAAACACACATGAAAGATGTATGCTTGATTTTGCAAACAAACATCCAGAAACATTAGTATTATCAGCTGACTTAGGAACTTCCTGTGAAGTTAAGAAATTCAGAGCTGAGAAACCGGACCAGTATTTAACAATGGGTATTGCTGAGCAGAATATGTGTTCATGGGCTGCAGGTTTAGCTCGTGAAGGTTACCGTCCTTTCTTACACACTTTCTCAGTTTTCCTTTCACGTAGAATTTTAGATCAGGTGGAAATGAGTGTTGCATACCCTAATCTTCCTGTTACATTTGTAGGTTTTGTACCTGGTATTACTACTCCAGGTGGAGTAACACATCAGTCAATCAATGATGTTGGTATTATGCGTACAGTACCAAATATGGCCATTTTTGATGTTGGCGACGCTACAGATATTGAAGGCGTTTTAGATTTAGTATATGAATGGAATGGTCCTGCTTATATCAGAATGCTTCGTAAGGAAGTTCCAAGATTATTCCCAGCAAATGAGCCTATGGTATTTAATAGAGCCAGAACAATTACAGAAGGTGATGATGTTCTTATCCTTTCATCATCAATCTGTACAGAAGAAGCTATGCGTGCTACAGCTGCTTTGGAAGACAAGGGTGTATCAGTTCAGCATATGCATGTTTCAACATTAAAACCATTTACAGATCCTACTATTGTAGAAGCTCTTAAGAAATGTAAATATGGTGTTGTTACAATGGAAAATCATTATAATATCGGTGGTTTAGGTTCAGCAGTTGCTGACTTAATGGCTGAAAATGGAATTGGTAAGAAGTTAATTAAGATTGGTCTTAACGGTTACGCACATGGTGCTTCAAAGATGTACTTAATGACAAAATATGGTATTGATGCTATGAACCTTGTTAAATCTGTTGAAGAACTAATTGGTAAAGATCTTGGTATCAAAGAAGATGATCTTGACAATCAGCGTTTCGTAGACTTTTTGGAAGTGTAATCTAAGGAGGATAAAAATGAGCATGTTTTTAGAAGAGAAGAAAAAAATTATAGATGCAGGTATTAAACTTGATAGATATGGTCTTATTTCATTAGCAGGTGGTAACGTGTCCATGAGAATGCCTACCGGAGAAATTCTGGTTACACCTTCAGGTATGATTTATGAAGATATGGAGCCTGATGATGTTTTAGTAATGGATATTGATGGAAATATTATTGAAGGAACAAACAAACCTTCATCTGATACACCTGGTATATTATATATTTTCAAACATCGTCCTGATGTTATGGCTACAATTCATACACATCAGCCATATGCTACAGCTATTTCTCTTATTCAGAAAGAATTCAGAGCTGACCTTACAACTGTAGGCAATGCCTGTGGCGGTAACGTTGCAGTTACTGAATATAGTTCACCAGGATCAGTTGAAATGGGAATGGACGTAGTTAAGTACTTAGGGGATAGCCTGGCAGTTATTTTAGCACATCATGGTGTAATGACAGTCGGAAAGAATTTGAAACAGGCATTAACAGCTGCTGTTTACTTGGAAGAAACAGCAAAAGGCTATTTAGCTGCCAGAGCTTGTGGAGAAATCGAACATTTATCAGATGAACAGATTAAACAGACTGTTGAGATTTACAAATATGTAGGTCAGGGTACAGCCGATATGCCTGAGGGTTTAACTGACAGAATTAAATAAATTATAGACTATGAAATAGAATCTGTAACTATACACTCTATGATAAGTTATGGAGCTGTAAGTTCATAAAATGGATTTGCAGCTCTTTTCATATATCTAACTTATATAAATACCCATATCAAAAGCGCCTGTATGATTAACAGGCGCTTCTTCATTTACTATATTAAACTTGAATTCCTTAAATTAAAAGCTAATAATATTCTTAATAACTTCTGCATCTACTTTATATGGGCAATTAGCTAATTTTCTTTGATTAGAAAGGATTAACTCTCCTGTTTTGTCTAAAAGTTCCTGTGGAAATTTTTCATATCCACAAGCCTTCTTATAGAATTTGGAAAATTCTTCTACTGATTCAAATCCTGCTGCCTTCAAAACAAATTCTTTATCCTCATCTGTAGCTTCATTAATATAACCAGGCAAAAAATATCCAACTGCTTTTCCATGAGGAATTCCTAATTCATAGGTAATAGGATAACTTAATCCATGTGGAAGAGATGTTCCTGCGTGAGCAATGCACATTCCCGCCAACGTTGAAGCATACATCATATTGTGGAAATCCTCATCTGTAGCTTCTCTATTTCCAAGTAACACATCTTTAAATTTACTCCATGCTTCTAAGCCTTCTTTTGCAAACATCTTACTATATTCGGTTGCATTATTGTTAATACAACTTTCAACAATATGAGCTAATGCATCAATTGCTGTGTCACAGATTACTTTCAAAGGTGCGTTTTTAATATATTTTTCATCAACTAAAGCCATCCTTGGAAATATTCTATGAGACATTGATTTTTTAGTTTTCTCATTATGCACCGTTAAAACTGCTACAGTTGTAACTTCCGAGCCTGTGCCACATGTAGTTGGTACTTCTATAACCGGCAAAGATTGTGAATCGGAAACTGACTTGTATAAGAAATCCTTATTTTCATTCTTATGGTAAATCATTACTCCTATCGCTTTTGCCGCATCCATTGGAGAGCCTCCACCAATACCTATTATAAAATCACAACCTGCTTTAACACCTATTTCTCTGGCCTCCATTACAGTTTCTACAGATGGGTTTTCCTCTACGCCATCATAAACTGTATATTTAATATTCTTAGATTTTAAAGCATTTATTACATCATCTAAAGAACCGTTCTTTTTTGAAGAATTCCTGCCTGTTACAATTAAAGCATTTTTGCCCATCTGAGCTATTTCATCTGCATGATTATGTACACAATTTTTTTCCTGATATACTAAAACTGGAAGATTAAAACGCATTATACCACCTTTCTGCGATAAATAATTTTATTATTTACGATATAATCTGTTCTGTTTTTTATTTGAAATTAAGTAAATAAATTTTTCCAAATTTCTTTATTTATTGCAATAATATTTTACCATATTAAAGATTTTTTTTCATTAAAATAAAAAACTCAATCTTTATTTTTAGATCAGAGCTTTTTATTTTACTCAATCATATTCAATATTTTTCCGTCTCTAAGCAAAATTTGAAATTTAATCTAATTTTAATCCACTAAGTAAACTTCCTAGAGAAGTTCCAATGCTTTCAACTTCCTGCATGTTGTTTTTGATTTCCTCTTCTTCCTGAATTCTTTTTTCTTCCAACAAATCTTTAATGCTTAAACTTATCTTTCCACCATCATTTTTAATGACTTTTGCTTTCACAATCTGTCCTACTTCGAGAGCCTCTTTCGGAGATTTGATATGATTCATGGAAATCTGTGAAATATGCACCAGACCTGTTACATTGTTTCCTAAATCTACAAAAGCACCATATGGCTGAATAGATTCTACTTTTCCTTCAACAACAGAACCAACCTCTATCTTTGAAACGGCCATCTCACGCTGTGCCTTTCTGGCTGCTTCACTTTCTTCACGAAGAATTTCTCTGGCGGATAAAACAAGTTTGTTTCTTTCCATATCTGCTTCAATAACACGAACTCTTATATCTCTGCCTAGCCAATCCAGAGTATCCTCAACATGATTAATGTCTAATCTGCTGACTGGAATAAATCCACGCACACCTTCTACTAAAGCAATCACGCCTTTATTTACAATTCCTGAAATTGTAACCGGCAGAATAGTTCCTGCTTCCTTATATTCATTAATCTTTTCCCATGCTAACAAAGTATCGGTATCATACTCTCCATTTCCCATATGTGCATAAGACTCTTCTAATGCCTGTCCTAAATCTTCCATTCTTTCTATTTCATTTTCTGCTACATTGTCTCTTGTTTTTTCATCCATTGTGCTTCTCCTTTTCACAATTTTTTATTTATCTAAAGTCATTGTACCATATTCTCATATAAGGTGCAAAAAGGAGTTCGTTATTGTCAATCCATATTTTCCATAAAATAATAATTTATCGGGTTAGCATATCAATTGTGTCTTATACAGTATAAACAAAAACCTCAACAATTAATTTTTTATCAATGACAATATTTCAAGAGCCAATTAAATCAATGACTTTAGCCCGACTTTTCGTGTAAACCACCCAATCAGTCTCTGTGCAAATTTTAAATTAACTATTACAATAACAATTCCTATGATAATGCATAATACGCCATCCCACCACAGATTGTTTACTGTAGTAAAACATTTATATAAAATGAAAAGCCCTCTGTTGAAAAATCTTTATGTGAGTTTAACATACTGGGGCATTTCTTTTCTAATGTATCTTTTTTATTTTTTAGCCACATTCCAAACCCTATTTTTTCTTCCATGTCATGAAATATAAAAATAAGTGGGAAAAACCATATGTATTCTTTTAACATTTCCTTAAATGAATTTCGAAGTTCTGTTTTTTACAATCAACCCATAAGTTAGTTCTGCAATGATATAATAGGAATGTATCCTCCTGAGATTGGAGGAAAAATGCCTGAGAAAAGAAAAAAAGGACAACACTTAACCTGGGAAAACAGACAGGAGATTCAATTAGGATTAAAAAATCATTTAAGTTTTGCAGCAATTGCCGACGTTATTGGTTGTTCACCGGACACCATATCCAAAGAAATAAGAAAGCATAGGTATTTTAAAGAGAGAACAAAAACAGCAGGAAATTACAACAGAGTAAATGACTGTAAATATAAAGATACGTGTAAAAAAAGAAACCTGTGTAACAAGAAAAAAGGATATCATTGTAGAATCCAATGTAAGAAATGCTACAAATGTATGACCCTATGTGATGCATATAAACCATATGTTTGTCCAATAGAACACAAGGCACCATATGTTTGCAATGCATGTGATAAATCTGCCACATGCAGATATGACAAATATCTGTATAATGCTAATTGTGCACATCACGAGTATCTTGAAACATTAAAAAGTTCGAAAAAGGAATAAACGGAGAAAAAAGAACAAGATTATACTATTGTGATGCAAGACATTCAGAACAAAAAGGTGAACTGGAAAAGAATCATGAATACATAAGATATGTATTGCCAAAGAAAACATCATTTGATGAACTTACACAGGAAAAGGTTCAGCTAATGATAAATCATATCAATAACACATCAAGACCAAAATTTAATGGTGAGACACCAATAAATAAGGCCTTGAAGTCATTTGATAAAAATGCAATGGAAAAGCTTGGGCTGGAAATCATCCTGCCGGATGAAATCCACCTGAAGCCTGATCTATTGAAGTAAAAAACAGGCAGGAGGATACGAAAAGGATAACCGAATCCACAGGCATCCAGAAGTTACTCTTGCACAATGATTTCTGGAAGCCTGATTAGTATGCTCAAAAATCCATTGATTTAACTTAATTATAGAGTTGAGAATGAGAAAAAACAACAGTTAAATAGGCAAAAAATGGCGAAACCAGAAGTTAGTTCTGCAAAAAGAAAACAGAAAAAGCAAACCAGAAGTTAGCTTTACATTCAAGTTCTATTATTTAAAAATTGACCATTACCGCTTCCCGACTGTATATAAGGTGAAAGGAGAAACAATTCAAATTATGAGTACTCAGCAATTCGAAGAGAAATACTACAAGTACAAGGATCTTCTTTTCAGAATAATCTTCACATATGTAAAAAATCCAAATGACGCTGAAGATATTTTGCAGGAAGTTTTTACAAAACTTTATTGTAGTAACAAAGCTTTTGAAACAGATGAACATGAAAAAAGATGGCTCATTAGAATTTCAATTAATCTCTCCAAAAATCACCTGAAATTATTTTGGAATAAGAAAAGAGATATTTTTAATCATGAAGACTTACCGGGAGAATCATTTTCTTCAGAATATAATGATTTACTGCAAATGGTTCTAAACCTCCCTGACAAATGTAAAGCTCCAATGTATCTGCATTATTACGAAGGATATTCCTGTAAGCAAATTGGTGAAATACTTGGCTGTAAAGAATCAGCAATTAAAATGAGATTAAAAAGAGGACGTGAGCTCTTAAAAATGAATTTAGAGGAGGATAAACAGTATGGATGTTAATGAATATAAAAAAGTATATGATGAAATTAAAACATCTGAAAAAATCGACAACAAAATATTAAATTCTGTTAAGGATACAAAAAAGAAACATTCTTATCCGCGATTACTTAAAGTTGCTTCTATTGCACTAGCCTGTATTTTATTATCAAATGGCAGTGTTTATGCAATTAACTATATTTTACATATGGATTCACACGTTAAAAATAAGGTTATTAAAACTACAGAGAAAGAAACACATGAACAATATCTTATTAAAAACGGATATGACACTATTTATACTGATTCAAATTTAAAAAACATTAAGTGTGAAGATAAAGGTATTTCCGTCGAACTTGTGGAAACTGTAGCTGACAATAATATTGCATACGTTTATTTTAAGGTTGATTATGGAAAATGGAAAAAAACTGTAGAAGATATGGGCTATGATTTGGTTGATGTCTTTATGGACGTTGATTTTTATTGTACAAAATCTAATGGTAAACAAGTTGGTCTGTCATGGGCAACAGGATATGCTAATCATTATAAATCAGATGATACAAGTTACACTTACGGTTTTGATGTTGATAATGAACGTGATTTAGATTTTGAAAATATTACTCTGGAAATAAAATCTTTTTATGCTACAGGTCATACAGTTTATTCTGAAGATGAAACTTTTGTAAATGGCAATTGGAAAATATCCTGGGATTTAAAACATGGTACTGAAGAACTTAGAAAAACATTTAATAGGGAAATTGATTTAGGCGAAAAATATAACAACAAAAAGGTTTATATTAATGAAATAATTATCACACCTATTGAATACACAATCTACTATTCATACCATAAGGGTGAAAAAAACACTTTACCATTGATAGATGTAATAGATGAACTTAATACCGGTATTGCAACATTAAATATTAAAGGTAAAGAAACCTCACCTAAAGTTATTTCTCAGATTGATTCTGTAGAAAATGGCAGCAAACGTTCTAAATATACTGTATTCACCGGAGTTATTGGAAATCTTGATGATATTAAGTCAATAACTCTTCCGGGAAATAACACATTTGATATGACAAACTAAAAGCGTGAAAGTTTTTCTGTAAATCAAATATTTAAATATAATCAACAGCCACCGGCAATTGTGATACGCACCCTGCTTACTTGATTGGATGCATATTCAATTGACCGGTGACTTTCTTTTTAATATTCTCAAATTTCAAACAATTTATTACAACAAATTTTCAGGCCATTCGTCGCCTTCATCTAAGTTATTATCCATAAGCCACTTGTCTTCTACTGAGATGATTTTTTTCTCATTATTTTCATTTACAAGCGTAACTGTCACCTTTGGATTTTCACTTTCAGAACGTTCTTCACATCCATAATCGCCATCAAATATATGCTTAATTTTCCACATTTTCTTTCTCCATTCCTTCAACTATTGTACCTGTCCACTTCACTCTGAATCCATGTCATAATTACATCTACCAAATAATCCTGCTGAATTCTGCTTAATTCTTTTCCCGGCTGAATTTTATGCCACTTTCTGATACACTCTCTGCAGCATGTAGCTGTTGCATGCTGAGCAACAAACACCGGATGTCCTTTTGTTGGAGTCTGCTTTCCGTCATTATGAATAAATGCAGGAGCTTCTCTTTTAAAAATAATTTCAATATTATTCATATTTTTATGCTCCTATATTTGATTAATATAAAATAAACGATTAATTCAAATAGGATTTTACTACCTCAAAAACATTCAAATATCCATTTGCATACATATGCACACCGTCAATTGCATACTCTGGTTTTTGTTCTCCATTTTCATTAACGATACCTGCATTGCAGTCAATATAATAGCATTCATATTTATTTGCGATTTCTTTCAAATGCTCATTGCACATTCGAATATTTTCAGAAGTTCTAAGCTTCATCCATTGAATTGCCTCTTCTGTATGCCAAGGCAAATGTAAATTTGCAGGATAAAATGCCATTATATAAATTTCTGCATTAGGAATACTGTCTTTTGTAGTTTCAATAATTTTGCAAAAATTTTCCATCAGATGTGACATCCACTTATCTCCATATCGTGCTTCCGTAATATCATTTGTTCCTATATTGATAAATATCTTCGATGGTTCAAGGTCTAAAAGCAATGTATTAATGTTTTCCAAAAACTCATCTGTATTCAATCCACCAACGCCTCGATTATAAATTACCTCATCAAATCCTTTACTTCTTGCAATTTCACAAATAGGAAACTGTTCCATCAGTGATGAACCTGTAAAAAGAATTTTCCCCTTTAATATGTTCTGATTTAAATAATCAAAATTTTTAATTTTTATCATCTGCTCATTATTCATTGTAATACCCTCTCTTTATAATTATGTATGATTGTTGATTTGACAACATCTTTATGAACTTAAGTTATCTATTTCAATACATCTACCCATTTATTATTTTCTTTGTAGAAAAAATACTCGCTTAAATTTTCTTTTAAAAAAACTTCCAACATTTTTTCCATTCCATCCGCTAAATTAGCTTTTTTCATATCATCTATTTCCATCCAATAAACTTCACCCTCATTAGATGAAGACAATTTTCCTTCATATTTATTAGTTTTATAAAATAAAACCATATATCTTGAACCATCATCATTTGACCAATCTTTTATTCCACATAATACTGGTGAAGAAATTCTTAATCCCGTCTCCTCAAACACTTCACGGATTACAGCATCAGTAAAAGATTCTCCTTTTTCCACATGACCACCTGGAAATGTAACGCCACAATAATCATCATCTGTTTTTTCTTGTACTAAAACCGTATTACCATCGTATACCATACACATATTGGTTATTGTAACAACTTCTGTCCTATTCATATTGCACCTCCGCATTTTAAAATTTTTAATATTCCAGTTTTTATCTGATAACTGATTCAGATTTTTTCAGGACTAATTTCCTTTATTTACCAGTTCAATATAATAATCCAATAATTGATATATCCACTCTTTTAAATTAGAAAAATGATATCCTTTCTTCTCTGCTTTTTCCGTATTTATGCTATATTCAGGTTCCCCATTATAGGGTGCAACTTCTCCATCATCACTTAAAATCGCATGCTTTCCTGTATTTTCTTCCACATAATTAATTATCTCCCGAAGTGAAATAGTACCTGTAGAACTTCCATTAATTGCACCCTCAATATCTTTATCTACCAAATATGCAATAAACTCTCCTGCTTCATCCGAACGGATATAACTCATTTGATAATCTATATTGTCTATGTACATAGGCTCTGATTTCATCACATGCTCTACGTAAAATAGAAGTCTTTTCGTATAATCATCTTTTCCAATTGCAAACGGATATCTGACAGCAATCCATTTTTTATCTGAATATTTTTGCCATAATGCATACTCTGCCTGTCTCTTTATCTCCTCGTATGGAAATTCAAATCTGTTACACCACACAAAATCATTAGAGTATCCATTAAAATCTGCTTCTACAGTATTCATATGTTTTGGATTATAAACTGACGTACTAGACATATATATGTATTTATCACAATCAATATAATCCATAACATACCTGATATCATCAGAGCAATATGCAATCTTATCAATAACCACATCAAAATGTTTTCCCTGTAAGGCCTTTCGCATACTCTCTTCATTTGTTCTTTCAATGACGATGTGCTTTACTCTGTCCCCGTATAAATCAGGTGTTTTCCCCCTTGTTGCTATTGTTATATCATGACCCTGCTCTAAAAGTTTATTAACCATATGTATACCAAAATATCTTGTCCCGCCTATTACTAATATGTTCATTTTTCTTCTCCTTAACTTATACAACCATACTATAATTCACATTCTAAAATTTCATTTTCCGATTTAAAACCATTTCTTGCATACCAATCAATGGCTTTATCGCTTGGCCACACAATAATATTTTCACATCTGTTTTGTTTCAGGTAATTTTTTATGTAAGATAACATTTTTGTTCCTACTCCCTGATTTCTGTACTCTTTTAAAGTGTAAACATTTGTCAAATATGCTATATACGATTCTTTTTTATTAGGTTTTGGAACTTTTCTAATCATTGTTACAAACATTGCTGCAATTATCTGTTCATTCTTTTCCATTATAAATATTTTATATACGCTCTCTGTTTTTAAGAAATTTATATATTCTTTTATAAATTCATCACTCTCTATTCCTTTGATATTATCCTCCCCATATGTAGCATCATCTTCTTTTTATGTTCCCATCTCATATGAGCTAACTGTAAGAAATCTTTTTCTTCTGCTAACCTAATCACTTTATCAATTTCTCCTAACTTATAATTTTGACATCAATTTTATATATCCTCAAGATTCACATAATTGAATAAAATTAACTATTTCACTTCACTCGTTGTTACACCTACATATAATTTATCTATCATATATTATATTGAATAAAAATGTTCAACAACATATTTTTCTGTACTAATGACTATTGATTTCTGACTATTTTTGAAAATATATTATTTTCTTTCATCCGTAATTATATGCTCAATTCCAGCATGTTCCTTACTAAGATATTCCTTTAGAAAAGTTGGAAACGCTTTGTATTTATCTAAATCTTTTATTGGTATCCAATGCATTGTTTCCCTTACTCCCTGGCTATAACTATCACTATTAAGTTGTTTTGTTCCTCTAGGCTTCATCAAATAGTACATTGATATTTCATGGCAATCCATTCCTTTTAAAGTTCCCTGATTTTCATTGAAGAAATTTTCGTGAACAACTGCAAGGCGTTCAATTTCATATTCTACACCTGTTTCCTCAAGCACTTCTCTTTTTACTGCCTTCTCAGATGTTTCTCCAACATGAACTCCACCACCGATTGAGTAATAATAATTGTCTATTTCATTTCCTGCAAATAACGCACAATCTTCTTCAATTATTATTGCTGCTGCACGATATCTAAACCATTTATTTTCTCTTGTAAATCCACAATCCTGCATATTCTTTCTCCTCTAGCTTAATGACTATATGTAATTTGTCTAAATCTTTCTTATAGGATGTCTAATAACCGTTTTCCATTTTTCTGGAACAACCTTTCTTGCATCAGACATATATATTTCATGATGTAACCTGTCCAAATTCATATCATTAACATATCCATTCTGCCTCAAATACTCATCCATAATTGCAACAGTTGCAGGTTCATCGTCAAATGCTCCCAAGTGCATTATTTGAACACATAGCCCCTCTTCAATGGTCAAAAACTCTGCCGATGAACAATCTATTTTTTTCTTTTTAGTTGCTGTTTCAACTGCCCATTCAAAATCTTTTTGACTTACAAAATCAGGCAGACGAATAACTGAAATCCAATTAAATGAATCTTTATCTGCATAATTTACACCATGTATATTTTCCTGCCACCAGAATCCTTCAAGTGGTGGAACTACATATTCAAAAAATCCTGCAATTTTATGATCTGTCTTATAACTCATTCTCAAAGTATATGCAACCGCATATAATACACTAATTGCCTGCTGATATGCACCGCCTTCTTCATTTGGATTGCCTTTACCTCTGACTGCAATATAATTTATTTTAGGGACTGTTACAATCTCCGGTTTATTTTTAGGTCTGTAAAACTCTTTGTATTCTTTCTTAAAATCAAAAGCCATAATTATCTCCTTTAATTTAGTTTTTACGTAACTTTATATATTCAACATATATAGTATGCTATCCCTGTCTGGATAGGAATATTACACTGGTAGTTCTTCTGAATTAATTCTTTTAAAACCAGCTTTTTCATAAAACCTATGTGAGATATGAGCAACCGCTGGTGTATCCAAAATTATATGTTCAATACTTTTGCTGTTAGCATACTTCAAAAATTCATTGTATAAGGAAAGCCATACTTTTTTGTGAGCGAAACGCCTTCTCCACAAAAAATTTTTCAAAACATCACAATTTTTCTCCTTTAACATGAGTACGATTGTTCCAATTACTCTGTCATCGGATAAAGCAACCCAAAATTCTCCACCCGATCACTGATAATAACGTTGAATATCAAGCAAATCTGGCTGTTCCTGAAGCGATAATCCAATTTTGGTCTCATCATTTTGAATAGAAAGAATTAGTGCGATAATTTCGTTGTCAAATCTTCCGTTGTATGTTTCAATTTTCAAAATTATTACCTCCGTTAAAGTTGCTCTTGCTTGATTGTACCATACGCTCTATTCCTTATTCAATTACTTATATTTACATAGGTGAAAAACGCCAAAAACGAAATTGCAAATTTCATTCTTGACGTTTTCTTTTTATTCTTAAACTATATTAAACCCAAATGTTTTTCAACACGAGATAACGTGTCCTCAACTGTACTGTCCCAAGTTCTCTCTATCCAAAAGAAATCACTGTTCTTAATCTCTTCTATACGATTTACGTTAATTTCATATAAAGTAGTATTCACAGTTTGCTTAGCCTTTTCTACATCAGTAGCCGAATTTAGATACCGAAGAAATCCCTGATGATCTGGTCTATTGCCATATTCATCAACAAGATTAGATGGTTCTTTTATGAGAAAAACAACTCTAGATGGTTCCGAAAAAGCAAGTGTCTGAGCAACTGTAAGATGACAATCACACAAAATCTCTTTATTTTCTGATAGTCGAATCAAATCAAGGAGAATAAACTCTAACTGCTCGCGAGAATTGTTTAACAACCAATCTTTATATTCTTCTACTGTCCTTCCAAAAAGAGAGGAGGGTGCGGACATTTTCTGGACTACTATAGGGCTTCGAAAGGAGCCTTTTTATGTATTCAAAAGAACAAAAAGATATTGCACTACGGATATATCATCAAACAGAGTCTGTAACTGAAACTATTAGGATTCTAGGGTATCCAACACGTAGAAATCTGTACACATGGATTGCTGAGGAAAATAACCCACCCAAAACAAGGAAAGAATATCCTGTAATTAATAATCCTCCTGATCATCCTCGCAATCCTCCATTAGAAGTAAAATTAGATGCAATTCACCGTTGCTATGAGCTCGGAGAAAATATAAAATATGTTTCAGAAGACATTGGGTATAGTAGAGCTAGTATTTATCAATGGCGAAAACGTTATTTAAAAGAAGGTACATTAGGTCTTATGAATCACAAAAACATTACTCCGGGAACATTAGTAGAAAGTTCTGTTTCAAGTACAGATATTTCTTCTGATGAAATAAATCAGTTGAAGGCTCAAATACAAGCTAACGAAAAGTGGTTAACAGATATAACCGAGTTTGCAATTCCGTCAGGAAAGGTTTATTTATCACCTATAGTAGATTGTTTTGATGGCTTACTTGTCAATTGGAATATAAGCACTTCTCCAGATGCATTACTTGTCAATTCTATGCTTGACAATGCAGCTAAATTACTATCTGTAGGAGAAAAACCAATCATACATTCAGACAGAGGCGTACACTACCGCTGGCCAGGCTGGATTGACAGGATGGAGAAAAATGGTTTCATACGATCAATGTCAAAGAAAGGCTGTTCACCTGATAATTCTGCCTGTGAGGGCGTATTTGGAAGAATTAAAAATGAGATGTTCTATAATGCAGATTGGTCTGGGGTAAACATCTCAGAATTTATTGGTATTTTAAATGATTATCTTTATTGGTATAATGAAAAAAGAATAAAAAAATCATTAGGATATTTGAGTCCTATAGAGTACAGACATAGACTTGGATTGG
>OGCO01001040.1_pt1 | contig 44567 bp, 30 predicted proteins | sample 1570171 | NCBI WGS metagenome assembly OGCO01 (sample SAMEA4370583, study PRJEB24528) | human gut metagenome
CAGCTTCGCTGACCAGAATCACGCGCCAAGTCTCACGGACGTTCGACTTGAATTATATGGGCGAATGCTTTTGAAGAGAGAAAGGAGATTATTTTTTTATCCTCGAACGAGGATAATTGGATTATACGAGATATTATGGAGATAAGAACAGCGACAATAGCAGATCTGGCTCAGATTGCAGCCGTGGAAGCAGAATGCTTTCCGGCAGCGGAAGCCGCAACGAAAGAGGAGTTTGCGGAGAGAATTAAGTATTATGGAAATCATTTCTGGCTCATGTTTGAAGACGAAAAGCTGATTGCGTTTGTGGACGGCTTCGTCACAGACAAGTCGGATCTGACGGATGAGATGTACGAACGGGCAGAAATGCACGATGAAAACGGTGCATGGCAGATGATTTTTGGTGTCAATACGATCCCGGCATACCGGAAACATGGCTATGCGGGACAGTTGCTCCAGTGCGCCATCGAGGATGCCAGAAAACAGGGAAGGAAGGGACTTGTGTTGACGTGTAAGGAAAAATTGATAGCCTATTATGCCAAGTTTGGATTTGAGAATGAAGGGATCTCGGAATCGGTGCATGGAAACGTGATCTGGTATCAGATGCGGTATAAGTTTTAAATTTAAGAAGAAATACGTGATTGCCCGCAAATACTAATAATACTTATTATAGGAATCGAAATGGCGTTTTTAATAGAAGTGTGATAAGATACAAGTATCAGAATTAAAAATGAGACGCCATTTCGATTTTTTGTAATTGTTTGCAACAAGCATTACAAATTCTTTTCTATCTTTCTGCGTGTATCTTTTGCGTGTGTTTTATATGCATAACGGGCATCGGAAGCAGGCTGCACGGGATTGGGTGAAAAAGGGTCAAAAGGGGCGTCCGCAAACAGGAGGGGTTAGAGAAAACATGAAATCATTGCAGGCGCGTTATCTGGATCGACTGGCAGAGCTTTACCCGACGATTGCAGCGGCATCGACGGAGATCATCAATCTGGAATCGATCTTAAATCTGCCGAAAGGAACGGAACATTTCCTGACCGATATCCATGGAGAATACGAGGCATTTTCCCATGTATTGAAAAATGGTTCCGGTTCCGTCAAGCGAAAGATTGACGATGTATTTGGAAATACCCTGAGCCGTCAGGACAAGCAGTCGCTGGCAACCCTTATTTACTATCCGGCGGAGAAGATGAGCCGGATTCTGCAGACGGAGAAGAATCCGGATGACTGGTACAAGATCACACTCTATCGTCTGATTGCGGTCTGCCGCCGGGCAGCAAGCAAGTACACGCGTTCGAAGATCCGCAAGGCGCTTCCGAAGGAATTTGCTTATGTGCTGGAAGAGCTTCTGACTGAGCGCGGCGATCTGCAGGACAAGGAATCCTACTACGATGCGATTGTCCAGACGATTGTCCGTGTGGGACGGGCGAAAGCCTTTATCATAGCGCTAAGCGAGCTGATTCAGCGCCTGACGGTCGATCATCTTCATATCGTGGGTGATATCTATGACCGAGGTCCGGGACCGCATATCATCATGGACAAGATGATGACCTATCATTCGATTGATGTCCAGTGGGGCAATCACGATGTGCTCTGGATGGGCGCGGCAGCGGGACAGATGGGCTGTATTGCAAACGCAATCCGTATCTGCGCGAGATATGGAAACCTGGATATTTTGGAGGATGGTTACGGCATCAACCTTCTTCCATTGGCAACCTTTGCGATCAATACATATGGGGATGACCCGTGCACCTGCTTCCAGCTAAAGGGCAGTGACTCTTACAGTGCGTCTGAGCGCGAGATGAACCAGAAGATGCACAAGGCGATCTCGATCATCCAGTTCAAGGCGGAAGGGCAGATCATCAAGCGTCATCCGGAATTTGGCCTGGAGAAACGAAATCTTCTGCATCATATTGATTTTGAACGCGGTGTTCTGGAGATGGGCGGCAAAGAGTACAAGATGCTCGATATGAATTTTCCGACCGTGGATCCGAAAGATCCATATGCATTTACACCGGAAGAAGCGGATATTATGGAACGTCTGGAACGTGCATTCATGAACTGCGAGAAGCTGCAGCAGCATATGAAATTCTTGCTGGCGAAGGGAAGTCTCTATAAAGTATACAACAATAATCTTCTTTACCATGGCTGCGTTCCGTTAAATAAGGACGGTACCTTCAAGGAGGTAGAGATCTACGGCAAGCAATATAAGGGAAAGGCGCTGTACGATATTCTGGACAATTATGTCCGCAAGGGGTTTGTCGCGGTCGATAAGGCAGAGCGGGAAAAAGGCAGGGATATGATGTGGTATATCTGGTTGAATGAAAATTCCCCGCTGTTCGGCAAGGACAAGATGGCAACGTTTGAACGCTATTTTCTGGCAGAAAAAGAGACACATAAAGAAGTAAAAAATCCGTATTACGATATGCTGGAAAATGAGGAAGTGCTTGACCGCATTCTCCGTGAGTTCGGTCTGGAACCGGAGGGTGCGCACATCATCAACGGTCACGTCCCGGTCAAATCCAAAGACGGCGAGAGCCCGCTCAAATGCGGCGGTAAACTTCTCGTCATCGACGGTGGTTTCTCAAGGGCATATCAGAAAGAAACCGGTATCGCGGGGTATACGCTGATTTACAACTCCTACGGTCTGATTCTGGCCGCGCACGATCCGTTTGAGTCCACCGAGGCAGCGATCGAAAAGGAGAGTGACATCCATTCTGAGAGCCGTATGGTCAAATGGGTGCCGGAGCGCAAGTGTGTCGGAGATACCGATATCGGACGGGAACTGAAAGAGAAGATCAAGGATCTGGAAAAATTGCTGAATGCGTACTATAGCGGTGCTATAGCAGAAAAATTTACGCGATAGCGATTTGAGAACGAAATTTCACATAAAGATAAAATGGAAAATCGCTCAACCCGGAAGAGGGAAGAGCGATTTTTTGTGAATGCTATAGTATTTATTTCGTACCAAAAATCCGATCCCCTGCATCTCCCAGACCTGGGCAGATGTAAGCGTTTTCATTCAGGCAGCGATCGACATGACCGACATAGATCTGGACATCCGGATGTGCCTCATGCAGTCTCTTTAATCCTTCCGGAGCAGCGATGATTGCCATGAATTTGATGTTCTTTCCGCCGCGTGCTTTGATAAAGTCGATTGCCTCCACTGCGGAACCGCCGGTTGCCAGCATCGGGTCGGTGACAACGATGGTACGCAGTTCGATCGGGGTTGGCAGCTTGCAGTAGTATTCGTGCGGCTCATGGGTTGTCTCGTCGCGGTAGAGTCCGATGTGACCAACCTTTGCGGACGGAACGAGTGCCAGAATACCATTTACCATACCGAGACCGGCACGTAAGATCGGGACAACGGCAAGTTTTTTACCAGCCAGCATCGGAGTGCTGCAGGTTTCGATTGGAGTTTCTACTTCCTGCTCTTCCAGCGGAAGATCGCGAAGCGCTTCATAGCCCATCAGCATCGCAATCTCATCGGTCAGGGAACGGAATTCGTTGGTTCCGGTGTTCTTGTTGCGGAGGAGCGAGATCTTGTGCTGAATCAACGGGTGGTCGAGAATTGTTACATTTTTCATATTCATAACCTGCCTTTTCTTGAATTTTGATGATGAACGTTTTTTCGTAACGGTGCATAGCGCAGACCGCTTGCGAATTTTGTGCTATCTTCATGCCGTCATTTCCCAAAATCTGTATACATATGTGAAATGTATCGCCCTGATGGCATATTTTCTTTAATTATACACCGAATTGTACAGATTGAACAGTCTGTTTTATGATGTATTTTGTTAAAAAGCATCGGTAAAGTTACTGTTTCAGGGTAGGCACTTTTGGAACCGAAAGTGCCGTAAGAAAACGTGGTGGCAGCAGGAATTTGCCGTATTTAAATGCGAAGCCACGGCAAATTCCGTTACTGGGCACGTATGCGTGAACAGTAACTCGGTAAAAGAGCGGTTTGTCATGAAGTAGTGCAGAGCATTTGTAAAAGAATGCAGGTGCTTTTATATGTTTATTAGAATAAAAAATAATACCAGTACTATATATAAGCAATACTTCTGAAAACAAATCAATAAATCTAACTGGAAATGAGAATAGAATGTGGTAAAATATAAAGTAGTGAATTATTGCACAACAATGAAGGAGGAAGCTTTGCCATTATGAAGACTGTATCGATAGCAGAGGAACTGAAAAACAATTCTTATCCGGGACGCGGAATTATCATTGGACGGACGCCGGACGGAAAGAAGGCGGTTACGGCATACTTTATCATGGGAAGAAGCAAGAACAGCCGCAACCGTGTGTTTGTAGAAGAAGGTGAGGGCATCCGCACACAGGCATTTGACCCGGCGAAGCTGGAAGATCCGAGTCTGATTATCTATGCACCGGTCCGTGTGCTGGGAAATAAAACGATCGTGACCAACGGCGATCAGACTGATACGATTTATGAGGGAATGGATCGCCAGATGACCTTTGAGCAGTCCCTCAGAAGCCGCGAGTTTGAGCCGGATGCGCCGAACTACACACCTCGTATTTCCGGTATCCTGCATATCGAGGATGGCGGTTACAACTATGCGCTGTCGATTCTGAAATCCAACGACGGCAATCCGGATTCCTGCCATCGTTATACATATGCGTATGAGAAGCCGGTTGCAGGCGAGGGACATTTCATCCACACCTATATGCACGACGGCAATCCGCTTCCGAGCTTCGAGGGTGAGCCGAAAAAGATCGAGATTCCGGACAGCCTGGATGAGTTTGCAGCGACACTCTGGGAGAATCTGAACCCGGATAATAAGGTATCTCTGTTTGTGCGCTATATTGATATTGCGACCAGAGAGACACAGACGAAGATCATTAATAAAAATAAGTAGGAACAGACTGGAAAATAGTTAAAAAAAGTCAAAACCGTCTGAAAATGAAAACAGGTCAGAGATAAACGCTCCGCGAGGATGCGCAGTGATTCTGTAAAGAATATGTCAGCTTCGCTGACCAGAATCACGCGCCAAGTCTCACGGACGTTCGACTTGAAACAGCATTTGAATCATGCGTTTAAATGGGTATACAGGAGGAATGAAGATGAACGAACTTGAGTTAAAATATGGATGCAACCCGAACCAGAAACCGTCCCGCATTTTTATGGCGGATGGCAGTGAGCTTCCGATCAAGGTACTTTGCGGCAAACCGGGATATATCAACTTCCTGGATGCTTTCAATGGCTGGCAGCTGGTAAGAGAACTGAAAGAGGCAACCGGGCTTCCGGCGGCAACTTCTTTTAAGCACGTTTCTCCGGCAGGTGCAGCGGTAGGACTTCCGTTAGACGAGACGATGCGTAAGATTTACTGGGTCGATGATATGGGAGACTTATCTCCGCTTGCGTGTGCATATGCCAGAGCACGAGGTGCAGACCGCATGTCTTCCTTCGGCGATTTTATTTCTCTGTCGGATGTCTGCGATGCAGATACGGCGCGCATCATCAAGAGAGAAGTATCGGATGGCGTGATTGCTCCGGGATATACCAAGGAGGCGCTGGAGATTCTGGAATCAAAGAAAAATGGCAAGTACAATGTCATTGAAATCGATCCGGATTATGTACCGGCTCCGGTGGAGCGCAAACAGGTATTTGGCGTGACCTTTGAGCAGGGTAGAAATAATCTGACAATCAACCGTGAGCTGCTGGAGAATATCGTGACTGAGAATAAAGAGCTGCCGGATAACGCGAAGATCGACATGATCGTATCTTTGATTACCCTGAAATATACACAGTCCAACTCTGTCTGCTACGTGAAGGATGGACAGGCGATCGGTATCGGCGCAGGTCAGCAGTCCCGTGTACATTGTACCCGTCTGGCAGGTCAGAAAGCCGACAACTGGTATCTGCGCCAATCTCCGCAGGTGTTAAATCTTCAGTTTGTGGATGGAATCAAGCGTGCAGACCGCGACAATGCGATCGATGTTTATATCGGAGAAGAATATATGGATGTGCTGGAAGAGGGCGCATGGCAGAAAACTTTCAAGGTAAAACCGCCGGTATTTACCCGTGAGGAAAAACGCGCATGGCTGGACGGCATGAAGGGTGTAACCATTGGTTCTGATGCATTCTTCCCATTTGGCGACAACATTGAGCGCGCGCACAAGAGCGGCGTTCAGTACATCGCACAGCCGGGCGGATCGGTTCGTGATGACAATGTAATCGAGGTTTGCAATAAATATGGCATTGTAATGGCATTTACGGGAATCCGTCTGTTCCATCATTAATGAAAAAGAATGTGCCTTTGGATAACTCAATTAGGGATTAACGAAAACAAAGATTAATTTCAAAGCAAAGCCTTCCAACGGAACTCAAAAAACAGAATGACCACACTAGAGTATTGATTTTCTCCAGTGTGGTCATTTTCGTATTAATTAACATTCAAGTTTTATTCGATATTTAATTCAGACATAAGTCCTTTAGATGGCATAGATGCGTTTTTAAAAGCATTTCTAATTGTTTTTGCTTCCAATTCGCCTTGTGTAGCAATTTGAGAAATAATTGTCTGAGCATTTGATATCTTTTTAGATGGCACTCGCATTCTGATTGCGGTTCCTCTAAAGTTGGTCTCTCCGTATTTTATTCCATGATTATCAATTAACATTTAATTTCCATAACTAATAATACAGAAGCTTCCATTTAGATGCTTACAGATTTCATTTACCATATAAAGGCCAAATCCTGAATTTGCCCATTCATCGCTACTGTTTTGCTTCATTGACGGTCTGAATGCTTCTGAAATACCAGCTTTTAATGCCCATTGAAGAGCTTTTTCATTATCAGTAATATACTCTTTGTGAGCGTGATTCTGTGTAATACTATTGTAAATGCCTATACCTTCATCTGCTATTGCAATCTCTGCTAATTCAAAGGATGGCCAATACTGTCCGCAAACCCACATAGTATTAGTACCGGCATGCTCTGGCGTATTTCGAAGTATCTCTCTGATTAAGTAGGTAAGAAGTTTATGTAACTCTTTATTACCTCTATCAACAATGCGAGCTAATCTTCCAGCTTCTTTTTCTATCAAATCGCCAACAACCATGTAATTTCCTTGTGAGATTTCATCCTGCTGTAATTCATCAACTTTGATTGGAGTTATGGGAATGTAATTAGTACTACCATTTGCTTCACCCGGCATTTTTCCTATCCCTAGTGACTCAGAAACATATTTAAAAAAGCCCATTGTACCTGCATAACTTTTCCCTTCATATCCATCAATCTTAAATGGTATTTTTGGATATTGCATTCTGTAATTACGCATTGTAGCACCCATAATCAACATAGGTAGAGGATCAAAATTGCGCATTTGAGAGAAGTCGAAAACAACTTCATCATTTGGAACTTTTTCGTATATATCGTGAGCAAATTTAAGTGTTCCTACAAGTTCCATATCCGGAACGTATATTCTCATCTATAACACCTCCTTACGCAGCACCAATCCAACCATAACCTTGAACCGCCATGTCCACAAAGTGGTTCATGAGCAGAGATACCTTGGAATCAAATGCTGCTTTATCATAACTTTCAGGCAGATCATCATTCAATGATAATTCCACCTCATATTTCAGCTTGGCACGTGGCTGTTCATCTTTATACCAATCCACTACAAGAAGACCGCTACGATTATCGACTAATTTCTTATAAAGATTCTTTGCAGAGAGTTTTACTTTTTGCTCTTCAGCCTGTGTTAATTTTTTTCCGGCAATCAGCAAATCGTAAATTTCCAGTTCTTCTTCAGTTAGACCTTCGGTATTGGCTCGATTGTCTTCCTGACGAAGTTCTTCAAGGAGCTTAACAAGTTGCTCGTAATAATCCTCATTTTCAGTGCCACCTGCATTATAGGAATCAATAATACGTTTGAAACGCTCTGAGAATTTAGTTCTGGTACAGTTTCTATTAAGCATCTGCTTAAGAGCTTGCTCGATGTATTCCTTCAAGTCATTAATCTCAATCGCCTTATACTTAGCAACCTTTATCTCTTTCCTCAATTGTTCAACATCAACTTTAGAAAGGTCAATTGCCTTTGTGCCTTTAATCATGTACTGTGCAGGTTCCTCGCGCACATAATTAACGAAATCTTGACTTGCAGTAACACTACCATCAAGAATCTGGTTCATTTTCTGTCTGGCACGAGCTACTTTTTCATCATCGATAGTGTGGTAGAAAAGGCCATGCAAATACACAAGCGGTGCAAACTTATCGTTGCTCCAGTTTTTCTCAAAGATTTCCGGCTTTGATGCTTCATAGAGATTTGTCAACGTATTAAGGATAACCTTGAATTTTTCTTTGTTACCATCTTTTGCAACGATAGTATCATAGGCACTTCTTAATGCATCCAGTTTATCGAGAGTATTTGAATCAGCGATTATCTTTTTCAAATCAATATCAAGAGACAACAAGAAAGAATCTGCTTCATCGATTGTACCATCGATATAGCTTATTAATTGGTCAATATCCTTTGCCGGGAACTCTGTACCATCATCTCCAGTCGCATATTCAGTCAATGCTTTTTTCATGTACTTGAATACATTTACATAATCCACGATGATTCCGGCAGGTTTTCCGGGATACACTCTATTGGCACGAGCAATCGCTTGCATCAGCGTGTGTCCTTTCATTGGCTTATCAAGATAAAGTGTAGATAAGTTCTTTACATCAAATCCTGTTAGCCACATTGCACAAACAAACACAAGTTGCAGTGAGTCATCAGGATCTTTGAATCTATCCTCAATATCTCTACCCTCAGGTGTGATTTCTTTCATCTTTGCACGATGCTCAGATATCTTTAGACCTTGTTTAGCAAACTTGGCTTCATCATCGTTTTCTTCAGAAATTATAACAGCCATTTCAACTTTATTCATGTAAGCAAGAATACGAGTGAGCTGATCACGTTCTTCTTTGGTAGAAGCAGTGTTGCGCTCCTTCATGATATTCTGCTTTTCTATAGCCCAGTAATGCTGAACCTTGTCATACATTTTGACAGCAGTATATTTATCGACAGATACAACCATACCTTTTCCAAGAAATCCTCGTCTTGGGAAGTGGTAGGCAATGTCCTGTGCCACTTTATCTAAGCGGTCATCTCTCTTGATAATTTCAAGGATACGGGAAGATGCATTCTCTAATAGTCTTGTCTCATCTTCATTAAGATTTTCTTCTTCGATAATATCCACAACGTCATCGTCAAGGAAATCATTCTCAAGCCCAACTTCCGGAACTCGTCTAGAATAGAATAAAGGCACTGTAGATCCGTCTTCAACAGACTGTGCAAAATTATACTCTGATACATAATCTCCAAACCACTGATTTGTAAGACGTTTTGTACCAAGGAGTGGTGTTCCGGTAAATGCGATAAAGTTAGCATTCGGAAGTGCAGTTCTCATGTTCTCTGCCAAATCCTTATACTGCGTTCTATGCGCTTCATCAACAAGGACGATAATATCGTCACGAGTAGAAAGCACCGGATATTTCTTTGTCTTATCGTATCTAAACTTATGGATGAGCGTGAAGATAAATGCCTTATTAGTAGTTAGGAAATCTCTTAACTGCTTGCTATCCCTTGGCTGGCACTCTTCTTTCGAGCCGATAACTTCTGTGCGTACAAAGTTCTTATGAATCTGTGTGTCCAAGTCTTCACGGTCAGTAATAACAAGGAATGAGAAGTTACCTGCCACTTTGCGTTTAACTTTACGTGCAAACATAACCATAGAGTAGGATTTACCAGAGCCCTGTGTATGCCAGAAGACACCAAGTTTTCCGTTCAATTCTTTTCTGTTTTTTACAGATTGCATCAAGTTATTTACGCCTAAGTACTGGTGGTTCTTTGCGATAATTTTGATTCTCTGATTCTCAAAGAGAATGAAATTTTCTATATAATCAATCAGTCTATTTTTGTTGAGAAGACCGTCAACAAAATATCTGACGGAGCTATCCTTAACATTATCCGCAGCAAGAATTGCTTCTCTGTCCAGTTTTTCTTTTTCGCTATCAATTTTGAGCCATTCAAAGAAATAATCGTATGTAGCATTAAATGCACCAAGCTTTGTTTCGAGTCCATTGGAAAGCACACAAATCTGATTGAACGCAAAGAGATTCGGAATATCTCGCATGTAATCTTTCAGATTCTTGTTGTAGGCTTCCTCAACCTTCACAATACTATTTTTCAGTTCAATGAACACGAGTGGCATTCCATTGATGAAGATAAGGATATCAGGTCTTCTGTAGTAGACCTTACCTTGAATCCACATCTGTGATACAGCTGTGAATGTATTGTTCTCCGGATGCTCAAAGTCTACCAGCTTAATAAAATCAAAGTCTTCTTTTCCGTTTCTGCGAACGATAATTTTTATATTATTACGAATCTGTCTGTATAATTTGTAGTTGGTATCTACGATATCCGTTCCTGTATAATCCTGTCTCAGCGTCTTTACAATCTCTTTGATTTTATCTTCTTCGACAGTTGGATTGATACGCTTTAGAGAAGACAGCATTACACCAGGAAGAACACATTCTTTCTTAGAATTTCTTCCTGTGCCGTCATTCAAATCATCACGCTTGCTTGGATCGGCATCACAAATGAGGATGTCATATTCAAATGGTTCAGCTTTTAACTTTGAAAGTATAGCCTGTTCAATATCGTCTTCTGATATGAAGTTACGCATATGAACACCTCCTTAAACTTCAAGTTTTCCACTCATTAAACGTGGTAAAAGCAAATCTCTCTGTTGAGTAAGCAATTGATTATGCTGATTAAGTACTTTGATTTCATCATAATATGGCTTAACGGAATCATTATATTTATGGATTAATTCCTCTGTTGGAATTAAAATGCATAGCCTATTGATATTTTTAGGATATACATGTGGTTGTGCAGCTCCGCACTGTAAATTGTTAATAACAGGCTGCAAATATTTAAGCGTATTATATACAAACCATATGGTTGCATCATCTTGATAATAAGAACAATCTGCTGCCCAAATATCATTTAAGTTGTATTGCAAGTATCCTGCATTGGCACCTGAAGCACTAATTGTAAGATTTTCTCCGAATACATTTGCTTCGTTGTGATATCCGGAAGGCTGTAACCCTGCTGAAATAACAGGAATATTTCCTTCGATCATCTGAGCTGCAGTGATATTTTTTCCTCTTACAAAACTTCCGATAGTTCCAAACTCATCATATCTGAAGATGGTAGGTGCAAAGTGCTTTTTATCTTCTGTACCAACTTGCCACCCTCTAGGCTTTTTCTCTTCGAATTCCACGTCTTCATACCCCGGAAATCGGAATCTTACAAACCATTCCTTGTAGAGATTTTCAGTCATTTGCTCTAAGAGGCGAATACGCTTGTTGTTGTTTTCAATAGCAGTATCGTAAGTAGATAAAATAGATGCAACTTTTACTTGCGTATCATAATCTGGCACCCTAAGCTTTACTCTACAAATTTTATCCAAACTCAAATTATCTTGGGTTGTGCCTTTAGAAATCTGTTGAAAGTATAATTTTAGTTCATCGAACAAATACTTAACGTATGTTGTGTCTGATACATTCTCGTACGGCAAGAATCCAACAATACTATCTGGGAAACATGCATCCATACCAAGTATGGCAGAGTCCGCAATATTAGCTGCAATAGTGAAACATAATGTGCCTTTTTTCCAAAGTTTACTTTGTTTTAACCCCACGTCATTATATGTTTGTGTATAATCTACCAAATGTAGATTAGCCTTTTTTACATCACCTGTTTGGATAAAGGGATATTCCCCGCCGTATAATATGGAGTCGTTTCTTGGTCTATGCTTTGATTTACCACGATTCACAGTACCGAGATCTGTTATTTTTACTATTTTATACTCATTCATATCACTCACCCAACAATCCTTTCAGATTATTCGATATAAGTTCTTCTAAAGATTTAGCTTCAGCACTTAAGGCAGTGAATTCAGCATTTAAGGAATACATTTCTTCTTTGAATTCTTCCTGTGTTAAGCCATCATCCTCAATAACCACACCAACATATCGTCCTGCGTTTAGTGAGTAGTCTTGGTCAATGATTCCGTCTTCACCATTCATAGGTGCAGCTTTGCAAAGTCCAATAACATCAGCGTATACACCATCCGGGAATCTTTCTGTTAACCAGTCAATCTGTGACTGCCAATATGCTTTTGTAAGAACCTCTTTGTCATTAGAAGCGCCCGGTGCATTGGCAAGCTCCGCTTTGTACTCATCAATCAAGTCTACAAGTGCCTGTGTATCGCCATGATAAAGCTTTGTGATAACACCAAGATTCTTAATCTGTTCATCAGAGAATTTTCTATGGGCACGGTCAATCTGTGTAAATACATTTTTTGCATCGATAAATAAGATTTCATTTTTCTTGTCAGTATTGGCCTTTTGCTTATCAAAAAACCAAAGGGTAGCAGGAAGCGTGACCGATGAAAACATATTAGAAGGCAGTGTAACCATCTGAGAGATGATACCTTCTTCAAGCATTTTCTTTCGAATATCGTATTCTGAACCGGATGCGTCAGATGCAGAATTTGCCATAACAAGTGCTGCCTTGCCATGCTCGTTTAAGGCAGTCGCAAAATAACCTATCCACAAATAGTTTGCGTTAGGCACCGTTTCTTTCTTGTCAGATTTCTTTTTAGTTGATTTGCTCTTGTTTCTTGGCACACCATATGTATTGAAACGAGCATCGTCAGAAATCTTATCAACTACAACTTCATCTACGTTGAATGGCGGATTTGCCATTACATAATCAAACTGTTCAAATGCGTTGTATGGGTCAGAGTAGAATGAGTTTGCTTCTGTAATATCGCCACGAACATTATTAAGAAGCAAATTCATTTTTGCCAATTTTACAGTGTCCGGCTCCTTCTCAACACCATAGCAACGGAACTTCATTTGCTCGCTTTCACTTGCATTGTGATTGTGCATGTATCGTGCAGCCTGTACGAACATGCCACCGGAACCACAGGCTGGATCTAAGAACTTCTTTTCGCCTGGCTGCGGATTCAATACTTCTACCATATATCTAACAACAGTTGCAGGCGTATAGAATGTTCCACCATCCTTACCTTCTGCAAGAGCGAAGTTACCTAAGAAATATTCATAGATTTCTCCGAAGATATCGATAGTGCTGTTTTCAGGAATATCTTTAAATATACGCACAATATTAGAAAGAAGTTCCGGTTCTTCTTCCGGTACAAGCTGAGCGTATACTTCTTTTGGAAGCACGCCGTCCATTTTAGGGTTCTCATCTTCGATAGCTTCCATAGCTTTCTTCACAATGGTAGCCTTGTTTGCATCGTCAGGTGCATCATTGATGAAGTCATAATAAGCACATTCCGGAAGATAGAATCCGCATTTCTCGATAGAGATTTCCTTGATGGACTTTTCCATACGTCCGCCTTTAAGACGATTGTATTCTGCTTCAATTTCTTCCTTATGTTGTTTATATAAAATATCTGCATATCTAAGGAAGATAAGCCCTAAGATAGGCTGTCCATATTTATTTGCTGCTAAATGTGCACTTGCACGAAGGACATCGGCAGAATGCCATAGGGTATCTTTTAGCTCTTTTAATTCTTTATCTGTCATAGCAGTATTGCTCCTTTATTTCTCTATTTTGTAATCAAGCCACTCTTCCTCTAATGTTTCATAAGGAATGCTATTCTCTAAGCAAAACGCATTGATACTTTTCATTGCTTTTAAGTTTGGCTTTGCACGTCCGGATTCCCAACGATTCACAGTAGAAAAAGCTACACCAATTTTCTTTGCAAAGTCCTGCTGTGTGAGGAATGAACGTTGTCTAATTCTTTTTATTTCTTCAGGGAAACTCATATGCATCTCCTTATCGTTTCTCACTCATTAATATAGCGTTATTATACCAAATAAATATGAAATTTTCTACTACTCAGTCCTTCAAGACATTTTTCTTGAGGAATTTTTATTTTATACCGGAATTTCACTCGTCAAATCCCCTTAGGAAGTTAGAAAGGATAAAAGTTCTGCCTCAGCCGGAATTTCACCTATTTCAACTACTTATGGAATTAGAGAGGTTCGATTTAAAAAGTTTTTTCGCTTATGGACAGGAGGGTTAAATTTCAGCATTTTCTTTTGCTTATGATTTGAGTGGAAGAAAAATATTTTCGGAAAAATCCGCTCAAATCATTCACTAATCTCCAGTGGTAAGTGTAAGAAAAATAACTTTGAAATTCTTTCGGCCAAACAGCTACCTCACCTCCATTAAGTAGTGAGAAAGGAAATTTTGAAAATCGGTACTTAAAACAGGAACTCTTGTCCTTTCACTAATGAAGACAAAACAGAAGGAGGAATTAAAAACTATGAATGTAGAAAATATACCAACGTATCTGAAGACGCATGCATCATGGTGCAATTTCAGATATGAGGAACGTAAAGGAAATATGACAAAGGTTCCATATAATCCAGCAACCGGATATAAGGCATATGTCAATAAACCTGAGACATTTACAGATTTTGAGACAGCAGTTTCAGCATTAAAAGATTATGACGGTCTAGGCATTCGTGTTGATGGCATCATCATTGCAATCGACCTTGATCACTGTATATAAAGATGGAAAGTTAACCACACAGGCGGCAGATATCGTATCTCATTTCAAAGCAAGAGATCATGAAGACGAATTTATAGAACTGGTTACAAAGTCCAATGCTAAGTCCGTAGAGCGTGAGATTCGTGAAAGTAAAAAGGAATACGAACAGGCACAAGCCAGAATCAGAAAACTTGATACCATCATCTAAAGACTTTACGAAGATAACATCGAAGGCAAAATCAGCGATGAGCGTTTCATGAAAATGTCAGCCACCTATGAGGCTGAACAGAATCAGCTTACAGAGCGTGTGGCAGAGTTGGAACATATCATTGATGCAGCCAGAGAGAAATCTTTCAATACAGATGGCTTTCTATGATTGGTTAAGAACTACATAGATATCAAGGAACTAAATGCAGAAATCATCAGAACCTTCATCGAGAAGGTATATGTATATGGAAATGAGAAACCTTGGAATAGGAATACCAAGAAGATAAAAGTTATCTTCAACTTCATTGGGGAAGTACATATTCCAAGTAACGTAAAAACGGCATAGCCGATGGTTACGACTATGCCGATATTTTACAGGATTATAAATTCCTTATTGAGTTGCCCATTGGCACATTCTTTTTATTTCAAAATAAAGTGGTTATGATTTCTTATATTTTGCCTCATAATCCCGCAGGCTTACAAGCGCTTCTTTCGACATCGGAATCAGCGCGATCAGGTTGAAGACGGTCATCAGACCGACACCGACATCACCGAGATCCCAGACAAAGGTGTAGGCGGTCAGTCCGCCGACAAACATCATGATCAGGGCGAGAATTTTGTACGCCGTCTGGGCGGCCCAGGTGTCTCCGAAGAGGTAGCTCACATTGGAGCGGGCGTAGAAGAGGATGCCGATGAAGGTAGTGAAACTGAACAGCCACAGGATCACGGCTATGAAAATGACGCCTAATTCCCCGAAATGCCAGCTCATCGCCGCCTGCAGCAGATCCATGCCCTCCAGACCGGAGATTTTATCAGCCGGGACCAGCAGCATGATCATGGCTGTACAGGTGCAGAGAAGCGTGTCGATGAAAACGCCCATCGCTTGCATCAGTCCGACTTTGGCAGGATGGGAGGTTTCTGCCGTCGCTGCCGCACACGGGGCGGAACCGCTTCCTGCTTCATTGGAGAAAAGTCCCCGTTTGACACCGTTCATCAATACGGCGCCGAAGCCGCCTGCGATTGCCTGGCGCAGACCGAGTGCTTCCTCAAAAACGCGGGCAAAAACGCCTGGAAGCTGGCGGAAGTTCACGATAATTAAAAACAGGGTCAGGATAATGTAAATGCCTGCCATGATCGGAACCAGCAGATCCAGAACCCTGACGGAGGCATTTTTCCGAAGAACGATGACTGCCGCAAGGAGAACTAAAAACAGGCATGAGTAGATCGGCGGGATGCCGAAAGCATTCTTAAAAGAAGAGGTCACGGAATTACTGATGACCTGGCTGATACCGCACCAGCAGATCAGACCGGAGAGCGCAAACAGTACGGAGAGAAGATTTTTCTTCGAAACCGGCGTTCCCTGTTTCTGGCGTTTGCTGTTGATCCAGTCGTGAATGTAGTAAGCAGGACCGCCGCGGTAACCGCCGTAGAGCGGATCCGGCTGTTTGTGAAGCTGGGCTAAGGTCGCCTCGATGAAAGCGGTTGCCGAACCGAGCAGCGCGGTTACCCACATCCAGAACAACGCACCGGCGCCTCCGGCGGAGAGAGCGGCAACGATACCGACAAGATTTCCCATACCGACGCGGGTCGCAGTTGACACGATCAGTGCCTGGAGTGCGGAGAGAGAGCCGCCTTTGTGTCCGGTTTCGGCCTTTTCCAGCAGCGCGCGCAGCATATCCGGAAGCATTCGGATCTGCAGGAACCGCGTCCGGATAGTACAGAAGATACCGGTCGGGACGAGCAGAAGAACCAGAAGCGGCAGGTTGATGATTGTTCCGCCAGGAAGCGGCAGATGAATCCAGTCACCCCAGAGGAAATAGTAGGTTTTTTCGATTAAATTGATAATTGTGTTCATGTTTTCACCCCAAAATTTTATATAGTAAAGGTGCGCCCGCAGGTGCTTGACGCTTGATTGAAAGATAGTTATAATGAGTGGCAGGGAGTTTTCAGACTCTCAGTATCATAAGGAAAAGGAGAATTCATATGCAGTACGCAATTGCACATTTAGATCCGAATGAGGACAATCCTTCCATGGAAGAGAATCCATGCATTAATGTTGATTTTGAAAACGAAGAGGAATCATGTCTGGAAGCTGCAACCATGATGATGGATGAAGGCTACAAGATGGTAACTCCATTTTTCATTGAGGACGGCGGCAAAGCGGGCACATACTCCTGGGAGTATGTCAATGCCCATCTGGTTGTCCGTACCAAATAATGTTTCACGTTGTTGTTTAAAACTGTATTGTTTTAAAGTGTGTGAGACTTAAAATGCCGGAAAGAGAAGATCTTTCCGGTTTTTTATATTATTTACATGTTAGCTGTCCTTGCACGTTTATAATAACTATTTCTTGAATATGTAATTAAATCTACTTATTTATATTCCGTATTGTACCGCACAGTTGAGGAAAGTGCAAGGGGAAAATGAGGGATTGTTACTGGAATTTTAAATAAAGATAAATAGTAATAAGTTGAAAGTCGGGTGTAAATCTCCTATAATGGACAGAAGAATCTTCAGGCAGAAAATGGCATACAGGGAGGCAGATGGAGACGGAAAAGAAACAGACAGATGAAAAAAAGAAACTTCGAACCGGATTTACAACCGGAACCTGCGCGGCGGCGTGTACGCGGGCGGCGGTGTTGTTTCTCTGCACAGGGGAAGCACCTGCAGCGGCAGAGACAGTGACACCTTCCGGCGTCCGGGCGATTCTGCCGATTGTCCGGGCAGAGCGGGAGGAAGATAGCGCAGTATGCGGTGTACAGAAGGACTCCGGTGACGATCCGGATGTGACGAATGGGACATTGGTTTGTGCACGGGCCGTCCTGGCTTGTCATGATAGCATAACTGAAAGCGGTTACACAGACCCGGCGTATCCGGGAATTGAGGTAACCGGCGGCGAGGGCATCGGCATGGTGACGCGGGACGGTCTTTCGTGTCCGGTGGGGCATTACGCGATCAACCCGGTACCGCGGACGGCTATTTTCCGGGAGGCGGCTCTGGCACGCCGGGAGGCGGGCATGCCGGAGTTACCTTTGCGGATTGAGATTTCTATCCCTTCCGGGCGGGAGCTGGCGGAGAAAACGTTTAACCCGCATCTGGGGATCATCGGTGGTATCTCGGTGCTTGGAACAACTGGGATTGTGAACCCGATGAGTGAGGCGGCATTGGTTGAGACGATCCGGCTGGATATCCGGGTGCACGCCCAGGAGGATGTTTCGCTGCTGGCAGTGGCGCCAGGCAATTATGGAGAACGATTTTTAAAAGAAGAAACCGGGCTTTCGATGGAAAATTTCATCAAGTGCAGTAATTTTATCGGGACCAGCTTTAAAATGCTTTCACAGGAAGGAATTCACCAGGCGCTTTTGGCGGGGCATGTTGGAAAACTGGTCAAAGTGGCAGGTGGTGTGATGAATACACATTCCCGGTATGGTGACAGGCGGATGGAGATTTTGTCTGCATGCGCGCGGACTGTTGGATTTCCGGAGGCAGATGCCCTGCTGCCGATGAATACGACTGAGGAAGCGGCAGATTTCCTATATGAACATGGATATCTGAAACAGGTCATGGAGCAGGTAGCGAATCAGGTCAAAGCGGTATTGGAAGAAGAGAGCGGCGTTCAGACAGAGGTAATGCTATTTTCGAGCAATTATGGACTGATGGCGCGGACAGCTGGGGCGGATGCGTATGTGCGGGAGCTGCTGGAGATGGAGAGGCATGGAAGTAATGATAGATAGAAGAATCATAAATTACGAAAAGTTGAGATTCGAATATTAAATAAAAAAGGAGAAATCACATATATGGTATATTTCGTCGGAGCAGGTTCGGGAGCGCCAGATTTAATCACAGTGCGGGGAGCACGCCTTTTGAATCAGGCAGACCAGATTATTTACGCAGGTTCTCTGGTCAATCCAGAGCTTTTGGATTATAAAAAAGAATCAGCCGTTGTCTATGACAGTGCGAAAATGACGCTGGAAGAAGTAGTCGAAAAGATCCAAGAAGCGGAATCGACGGGTAAGATGACGGTGCGGCTTCACACGGGCGACCCCTGCGTGTATGGTGCGATCCGGGAACAGATGGACGAGCTGGACAAGTTAAATATCTCTTATAAGGTATGCCCGGGCGTCAGCTCTTTCTGCGGCGCGGCATCTGCATTGAATTTGGAATATACCTTGCCGGGCGTTTCACAGAGCGTGATTATCACCCGGATGGCGGGGCGGACACCGGTGCCGGAGCGGGAGAGCATCGCGTCGTTTGCAGCGCATCATGCGACTATGGTTATATTTTTAAGCACGGGAATGCTGAAGAAGCTTTCGGAAGAGCTGATAAAGGGCGGATATGAGGCGGACACGCCGGCGGCGATCGTGTACAAAGCAACCTGGCCGGATGAAAAACGGGTTGTCTGCACGGTTGCCACGCTTGCAGAGGCGGCAGAGCAGGAAAATATCAAAAAAACAGCTCTGATTATCGTCGGGGATGTGACTGCCCAGGCGGGATACGAGCGCTCACGTTTATATGCGCCAGAATTCACAACTGAATTCCGTCAGGGGACGGATGGTTTTGTATATGAGTAATAGAAAGGGATTGTTATAAATGGAGCAGTTGAAACTTCGGGTCAGGAACGGTATCTGCATTTGCTTTACTGCGCAGGGAAAAGAGACGGCGACGCGTCTGCTGGAGAAATTAAGCCAGCAGATGGAAGAGGCGTTTGACTTTTTAGATTATACAGGATCCGAACATTCGAAACCGCTGAAACAGGTGGTCAAGGAAGCATTTCAGGAGAAGGAAGCAATTTTGTTTGTCGGGGCGGCGGGGATTGCAGTCCGTTTGATTGCGCCGTGGGTGCAGGATAAGCTGAAAGATCCGGCGGTGCTGGTGATCGATGAGCAGGGACGTTATGCGATCCCGATTTTGTCTGGACATGTGGGCGGATGCAATGAACTGGCAGAGGCAGCGGCGCAGATTCTGGGGGCAGAACCGGTAATTACGACGGCAACGGATCTGCGGCAGGCATTTGCAGTTGATGTATTTGCAGCGGAAAATGAGCTGGTGATCAGTGACCGGGAACTGGCGAAACAAATCTCTGCGGCGGAGCTGCGCGGTGAAAAAATTGGCTTTTTCAGTGATTATCCAGTAGATGGAATCGTTCCGGCAGAGATTACTCCGGGCGTATGGCAGAAGGAAAACATCTATGTAACGCTGAAACAGGGTGGATGCCCGAAAAATGCCCCAGCGTCTCTGGTGCGCCGGGATATGGTGATTGGGCTGCAGGAGAAGAAGGAACAGCGGGATGCAGCCAAAGCAGCGGCGGTAGTGGCAGTGGAAACCGGCGATTCGGCGAAGGCGGCTGAGATAGATATGTCTGTCGGAAAATCCGATATAGGATCGCTTGGGCAGAAAAGTGAGCAGAAGAAAGAGCAAAGTTATGAGCCGGAAAATGAATCAGGTACGCCGGAACTTCTGCGCCTGTATCCGCGAACGGTTGTTCTTGGAATGGGATGCCGCCGGGATTCGTCCCTGAATGCTGTCCGGGAGATGGCAAGAGTGGCACTTTCTCGGGCGATGATTGATAAAAGTGCGGTGCGGGCGATTGCAACGGTGGATCGGAAGAAAAATGAGATGGCATTTCTGGCGCTTGCGAAGGAGTGGGATGTGGAACTGTGGAGTTTTACCCCGGAAGAGCTGGAGAGTGCCGGTACGAAGTTTGCAGAATCGCCGTTTGTGCGGAAGACAGTAGGGGTAGGAAATGTTTGTGAGCGTGCAGCCGTCATGGGGGTGCGCCGGATTTACCGGGAACGGGAGATGGATGAGAAAAATCTGCCTGCGATCGATCTGAGAGTACAGAAAATGGCATTTAACGGTGTGACGGCAGCAGTAGCGGTTCCGGCATCGGAGCAAGTAAGGAGGCAGCAGTGGAAGAAAAAAAATTATACGTGATCGGAATTGGACCGGGGGCGAGAGAACAGATGACGGTCCGGGCAGACCGCATTTTGCGGGAAAGCCAGGTGATCATCGGTTATACGGTATACGTGGACCTGGTAAAAGAATTTTATCCACAGGCGGAATTTCTGACAACGCCGATGCGCCAGGAAAAGGAACGCTGTGAGATGGCATTAAAAGCGGCGCAGGATGGTCGGAAAACAGCAATGATCTGCAGTGGGGACAGCGGCGTCTATGGCATGGCGGGGCTGGTGCTGCAGATGGCAGAGGCGTACCCGGATGTGAACGTGGAAGTAATTCCAGGAGTGACGGCAGCGCTGGGAGGCGGAGCCATTCTCGGTGCACCGTTGGGACATGATTTTGCGGTGATCAGCCTGAGTGACCTTCTGACGCCGATGGAAGTGATCGAAAAAAGGCTGCGTGCAGCGGCGGAAGCGGATTTTATTATCTGCCTCTACAATCCATCCAGCCGGAAACGCCACGATTATCTGGAGCGTGCCTGCCGGATTCTTTTAGAGTATAAAAGTGGTGAGACTGCCTGCGGATATGTACAGAATATTGGCCGCGAGGGTGAGGCGGTGCACCTTCTGACACTGACAGAACTGGAAAAGACACCGGTGGATATGTTTACGACCGTATTTATTGGAAATAAGGAAACGCAGATGTTAAATGGATGTCTGGTGACGCCGAGGGGATACCGCGATGTGTAAAATATGGATATTTGGAGGAACGACAGAAGGGCGCCTGCTGGCGGAATATTGCAGCCGGGAAAAGATTGAGGCGTGGGTCAGCGTGGCTTCGGAGTATGGAGAGGAGCTTTTGCAGGAGGAGCTGATGGAGTCTGGGAATGCAGGGAATCCAGATTTGAACCACAATACTTGCCTTGCAAAGAAAAACTTGAAAACGGTTCAGGCATCCTCAGTGATAAAAGTCTTACGTGGACGGATGGATCGTTACCAGATGGAAGAATTTATCCGAAACCAGGGGATTCATCTTGTGATCGATGCAACACATCCGCATGCCAGACTTGTTTCAGAAGAAATCCAGGAAGCGTGCGGACGGACCGGTGTCCGCCTGGAACGGTGCCTGCGTGCAGAGGGCGAACAAAACAAAGCACGTGATTGGGTCGAGGTTGATTCCATTCAGGAGGCAGTGTCATTTCTTTCTTCTGTTTCCGGCGTGATTTTTGCCACAACCGGCAGTAAAGAACTGGAAGCCCTGTGCCAGATACCAGATTATCAAAAACGGGTGTATGCGAGAGTGCTTCCAACTTCGAATGTTTTGAAGAAATGTGAAAAATTGGGGATAACTGGCAGCCATCTGATTGCGATGCAGGGACCTTTTTCCACTGAAATGAATACGCTATTTCTCCGACAGACAAAAGCGGAGTGGCTATTGACGAAAGATTCCGGGCGTGCGGGCGGATTTCAGGAAAAGGTGGAAGCGGCGCGTGAAAATGGAACCAGAGTGGTTGTGATCCGCAGACCGGAGGAGAATGGCATTTCGCTGGAAGAGGCGATGGAGGTGCTGAAGAAAGCGGATGAGGGGAAGGTTGGAGAGTTAAAAACACATTTGATTCTGGCGGGAATTGGCATGGGACAGCCGTCCCAGATGACAGGGGAAGTCCTTCGGGCAATTCGAGAGAGTGACGCCTTGATTGGCGCGGGGCGTATGCTGGAATCCGCGGAGAGAGCGCTGCAGAATGATTTGCTGATTAGCAAGGAAGGAAAAGCTGAAAACAGACAGGAATCAGCGGCTGCGGTGGAAAAAGAAAGGAAGTGCTATAAAGCATATCTTCCTGACGATGTGATACAGATTGTATCAGAACACCCGGAATGGAAGCGGGCGGTCATCCTGTATTCGGGCGATACCGGCTTTTTCAGCGGGGCATCCAGGATGGCAGAGCGGCTGCGGGAAGCTGGTTATCCATTTACCGTCTATCCGGGTACATCCTGTGTCAGTTATCTGGCGGCACGCCTGGGGACGCACTGGGAAGATGCGGCGATTTATTCCGCACATGGAAGAGAATTGTCTGTCGATCGGGTGATGAAACGTCTGTGTGATCCAGAAGAACCGGCTAAGCGTGCGTTTATCCTCATGGGCGGCAAAAATGGAGCTGGACAGTTTTGTGAACGTCTGACACAGGCGGGATATGGAAATGTACAGGTGACGGTTGGTGAAAACTTATCGTACCCGGAAGAGCAGATCCGGAGCGGAACCGCGGAAGAAATGAAAAAATTGGAATTTGCGGATTTGAGCTTGATGCTGCTGGAAGTCACGGATGAAATAAAGAATGTAAAGCAGCTGAAAAGGTTTGAACAAGAAGATAAACGTTTGCTTCCTGCAGATTCTGTCGGAGTATTTCCACGTATCATGCTTGCCGCCCCCAAAAGCGGCAGTGGAAAAACCCTTCTGACTTGCGGGCTGCTTGAAGTCCTTCGCCGCCGCGGTCTGAATCCGATCGCGTGCAAATGTGGACCGGACTATATCGATCCAATGTTTCACCGCTATGTGCTCGGCATTCCCGGGCGAAATCTCGATAGCTTTTTTCTGCCGACGGAAGGCGTGCGGAAGGTTTTGGTGGATGCAGTGCGGGAAGAACAGGCGGGAATCGCAGTTTTAGAGGGTGTCATGGGCTATTATGACGGCTTGGGCGGAACAGAAACGTCCGCCAGCAGCTGGGAGATTGCAGAGATCACAGACACGCCGGCGATTCTGGTGCTGGACTGTAAGGGCGCATCGTTGTCGGCGGCAGCAATGGCATCTGGATTTTTACATTTCCGGAAAAAAAGCCATATTGCCGGAGTGATTTTGAACCGGGTTTCTTCAATGTATTATGAGCGGCTGGCAGCAGCCGTGGAAGAGGCGTCGGGGCTTCCGGTACTCGGTTATCTGCCAGAATCCGAGGAATACCGCATGGAAAGCCGCCATCTGGGACTTTTTCTGCCGGGCGAGATCGATCGGCTGCGCGAGCGGATCGGGCGATTGGCAGATCAGATGGAAAAGTCGATCGCGGTGGAGCGGGTGCTGGAAGTGGCAGGGATGCTTCCATTGAGGATAGAAAACAAAGAGAAAGAAAAAGCAGAAAACGAATCAATGGAGGCGGAAGGTATAGCGAAATTCCCAGCATGTCAAGAACAAAAAGTCACCTCGCGCGTCCGCATCGGTGTTGCCCGTGACGAGGCATTCTGCTTCTACTATCAGGAAAATTTCCGCCTTCTGGAACAGATGGGGGCGGAGCTGGTTTATTTCAGTCCACTGAGGGATAAAAAAATCCCGGACAGAGTGGATGGGCTTTTATTTGGCGGCGGTTATCCGGAGAATTATGCACGGGAGCTGGCAAAGAACGCGGCGATGCGTGAGAGTATTCGGCGGTCGATTGCGGCGGGAATGCCGTTTCTGGCGGAATGCGGTGGATTTTTATATTTACACCGTACTCTTGAAGGAAGCGATGGAAAACACTGGGAAATGGCTGGCGTTTATCCATTTGACGCTTACCGGACGAACCGCCTGCGCCGGTTTGGCTATGTGCGTCTGCTGACCTCATCCGGTCAGGAAATTCACGGGCATGAGTTCCATTACTGGGAGAGCGAAGATCCGGGCACCGACTGGGAGGCAGTCAAACCGACCGGAAACCGAAGCTGGCGCTGCATCCATGAAAAGGGAGGACAGATTGGCGGATTTCCGCATCTCTATTATGCATCCTGTCCAGATTTTTTGCGAAAATGGCTGGATGTATGTGCCAAAGGGAGTCAGAAAAAATATATCAATTGAGTGAATTTATATGAGAATCTAGAAAATGGGGAGTAGCAAATGCGAGATGAATGGTTTATCCGGGGCAAGGTCCCGATGACGAAGAGTGAGGTGCGGACCGTGTCATTGTCCAAGCTGGAATTGTATGAGGACTGTGAGTTCTGGGACATTGGCGCGGGAACGGGTTCTGTCAGTGTGGAAGCGGCGGTAAGCTGTCCGGGGATTCATGTGTGTGCGTTTGAATATAAGGAAGAGGCGGTTGAACTGATCCGGGCAAATTGTGAGAAAGCCAGAACAGAGGCGGTTACGATCGTGCCGGGAAAGGCGCCGGAGACATTTGCACAGGTAAGTGTTCACCGACCGGATCGGGCATTTATCGGGGGAACAACCGGACAGATGCGCGAGATTCTGGATGAATTGTTCCGCTTGAACCCAAATATCCGGATTGTGATCAACCTGATTGCGCTGGAGTCTCTGACAGTGCTTATGAGTTACCTGAAAGAGCGCGGGATAGAGGCGGAGATTCTGTCCATGCAGATTGCAAAAGCGGAGAAGATTGGTTCCAGTCATTTGATGAAAGGGCAGAATCCGATCTATATCATATCACTGGGAGGAAATGAAGCGTGAAGAAAATGATTCAGCCAGAGGCATTAAAAGTGGGCGCGAATCGTATAAGCGCGAACGATGCAAGGAGTGTAAAATTAGATTTTGCACCAATGGAGGGAATCACGGGATACGTATTCCGGCAGGCGCATGCAGTCATTTATGGGGGCGTTGATCGGTATTACAGTCCGTTCATTGCACCAGGTTCCAGCCATAAGCTGACATCCAGGGAGAGGAACGATATTCTTCCAGAGCATAATCAGGGATTATGCCTGATCCCGCAGATTCTGACGCATTCGGCGGAAGATTTTCTGTGGGTTTGCGAGGAACTGGCGGAGTATGGATATAGGACGGTTAATCTGAACCTGGGCTGTCCGTCGGGAACGGTGGTTACGAAGAAAAAGGGCGCGGGATTTTTAGCCGAGCCGGAAGATTTGAGCTTGTTTCTGGAGGAAGTCTGCAACGGATTGGAAAAAATCCACGCGTCGGATGGAAAGCCGGTGCGTTTGTCGATCAAAACCCGGATCGGCATGAAAGAAGCGTCTGAATTTCCACGCCTGCTTGCTATCTATAATCACTATCCGCTGGAAGAACTGATTGTGCATCCGAGAGTGCGCGAGGACTATTATAAGGGGAAAATACGGATGGAATCATTTGCGTATGCGCTGGAGCAGAGCCGCTGCCCGGTCAGCTATAATGGAAATCTTTTTTCGGCGGTGGATGCGTCTGCGCTCATGGAAGAAATTGTAGGACAAGATGAACCGTCTGACAAAGGCGAAACGCAGAAAAAAACGAAATTAGCCGCGTTGATGTTTGGGCGTGGGGCGGTTGCAAGTCCGTGGATTTTTGGAGAGGTGCGGAATCTGCCATCCTCGACTCATCTCCAATCCTTCCAGCAATTCCACGATCGCCTCCTGACCGGTTATGCAGAAATCATGTCTGGCGACCGGAATACTTTGTTTAAAATGAAGGAACTCTGGTATTATTTCCAGTGCCATTTTCCGGGATGTGAAAAAGAATTGAAGAAGATTAAGAAGGCACAGAAGCTATCTGACTACCGGGCTGCTGTTCAGGCGATGTTTGCGAGCGGGCGGTTTGTGGAAGGCGGCTTTCGCAACCCGGCACCATAGGAGTGATACCGGGCTGTCCTGTAACCATCCTCTCATTCAGGCAGTACAGTGTTGCGAATATCAGATTTTACACAGATTTTACATTTCCTGCTGGTTATTTTTACATTTATTTGATATAGTGAAGACATACTATGTGTAAAGATCAAAAGATGATGGGAGAATATGTATGTCTATTAGTACTTTGGGAACACTCTTTCAGTTCATTGGAGGACTGGGAATGTTCCTGTATGGAATGGAGTCGATGGCGGATGGTCTGCAGAAGTTTGCGGGCAATCGTTTACAACGTGTGCTTGAGATCCTGACTTCGAACCGCTTGCTGGGCGTGCTGGTGGGCGCGGGTGTTACCGCGATCATCCAGAGTAGTTCCGCGACGACGGTTATGGTCGTTGGTTTCGTAAATGCCGGAATTATCAATCTTCTGCAGGCGACCGGCATCATCATGGGTGCCAACATTGGTACGACTGTGACGAGCTGGATTGTGTCGATGAGTGAGTGGGGCGAGGTGTTAAAGCCAGAGTTCTTTGCACCGGTTCTCTTCGGTATCGGCGCATTCATCACGATGTTTGCGAAGAGCCACAAGAAAAAAGAGGGTGCCGAAGTCCTGATCGGTTTTGCACTCCTGTTTATCGGTCTTTCTTTCATGTCTGGTTCGATTGAGCCGTACCGGGATGCGCCGATCTTCTCCGAGTCCTTCCGGGTACTGGGACAGAATCCACTTTTAGGTATTTTAGTCGGTCTGGCAGTTACCGCAATCATCCAGAGTAGTTCCGCGTCCGTCGGTATTTTACAGATGCTGGCGATCAACGGCATGGTAAACTGGCAGTCAGCAGTCTTTATTACATTGGGACAGAACATCGGTACCTGTGCGACCGCGCTGTTATCTTGTATCGGTACGACCCGTACGGCAAAGCGTGCGGCGGTCATTCACCTTCTGTTCAACGTGACGGGTGCAGTTGTATTTGGCGTCGCTTTATACATCGTGTTTATGATGAATCCGGAACTTGCGATGACGCGTGCGGACAGTGTGGGAATTTCGATTTTCCATACGGTATTTAACGTTGTCAACACCTGCATTATGTTCCCGTTTGCTGGTTTCCTGGTAAAGGCATCGGATGTGATTGTTCCGAAGCCAAAGGAGACAGAGAAAGAGTGGTCGGCAAACAGTGTCGAGACCGAGATGATCCGTCACTTAGACGACCGTATCCTCGAAACTCCGTCCTTTGCGATTGAGACGGCGTGCAACGAGGTTGTCAACATGGGTAAGGTAGCGGTTGCCAACCTAAAAATAGCGACAGCAGCCTTAGTAGATGCAGATGATAATTTCTGTGAACAGGTATTTGAAAATGAAGAGACGATCGACCGTATGGAGAAAATGCTGACTGAGTATCTCTTAAAGATCAACAACCTCTCCTTAAATGATGAACAGCATCTCCTCGTTAAGAATATGTATTATACAATCGGTGATCTTGAACGTGTCGGTGACCACTGTGAAAACTTAGCAGAGCTTGCCAAGAAACGGATTGAGAATGTGAATATTGATTTCTCGGATCTGGCGCTGAAAGAGCTGCGGACGATTGCAGATGCAACGCTTAAATCGGTCGAGGCGTCCGTGGAGGCGCGTCAGGCGCATGACATGCAGAAAGTACGTCAGACTGCCCGCTGGGAGGAAGAGGTTGACAATATGGAAGAGGAGATGCGCGAGAGCCATATGAACCGTCTTTCCAATGGAGAATGCAAGATTGAGGGCGGTGTTATCTTCCTGGATGCACTGGCAAATTATGAGAGAATCGCGGATCATGCCAAGAATGTAGCTGGCTACGTAAAGGAAGAGATGCAGTAATGAAATATCGGATATATGTGATTGAGGATGATGAAAATATCCGGAATCTGATCTGCGTGGCACTGGAAAACTTCGGTTACTGCGCCAGCGGATTTGAGACGGCAGAGGAAGCGCTTGACAACCTCTCGGCCCTGCTCCGGAGAGGCAGGGAGGCGCAGCGGGAGTATCCGGCGATGTTTGTATTCGACTGGATGCTGCCGGGGATGGACGGCATGGCGGCGATCCGCAAGATCCGGGAGATGCCGGACTTTTCCGCAGCCCCGGTCCTGATGCTGACGGCAAAGGATCGTGAGATGGATATTGTACAGGGACTTGACAACGGTGCTGACGACTACATGACGAAACCGTTCGGTATTCTGGAGCTTTCGGCGCGCGTCAGAAACCTTTTAAAGCGGGTGGAACCTGCAAAAGAGGAAGTTTCCAGCCTGACGATCGGTGAAGTCAGCATCAACCGGGAGACGCGAGAGGTGATTGCCTGCGGCGACCGGACGGAGCTGACGCTCAAAGAATTTGAACTTTTAACATATCTCATGGAACATATCAACCGGGTGGTGACGCGCGACGAGCTTCTCGACCATATCTGGGGCTATGACTATGATGGGGAGACGAGAACGCTGGACATGCACATCAAGACACTCCGGCAGAAGCTGCATGATGCCGGAGCCCAGATCAAGACGGTGCGCGGCGTGGGCTATCGGTTTTTAAAGGAAAAAGAAGCGGGAAAGTGATGAAACGATGCGAAAAGCGATTTTGACGAAATTTATTCATCTGTTATTCCTGGCGCTGGTTCTGAATACATTTATCGCTCTGGTGGTTACCAGCAGTGTATTGCTCAAACGGTCAAGGGAGGACATGCATTTTGCATTGGAATCCGTTGACCGTATGTTGGATTATACGGGAAATGTGGAAGAACAGCTGATGGATTTGAGCGACCTTACGAACGACAATAATAGCCGTTATACGCTGATCCGGATGGATGGCACGGTGGTGGCTGATACGGAAGTAGCGCAGGTGAATCAGATGGAAAATCATCTGGAGCGCAAGGAAGTGAAGGATGCGCTGGCGACGGGCTATGGATATTCGGTGCGCCGTTCCGGAACGTTAGGAATGCAGATGGCGTACGCGGCGATCCGTTCATCGGACGGCAAATACATACTGCGCCTTTCTGCCTGTTCAACCGGTTTGGGTGAATATATCCTGATGTTGATTCCGGCCGCTTTTTTGAGCTTTGGAATAGCTTTTTTTGCATCGGCAATGGAGGCGGAACGGTTTTCCCAGTCCATCACGCGTCCTTTGCAGGAAATTTCCAGCGAAATGGTGCGGATGGATGACGACTACACGCGCTTTCAGTTTGAAAAATGCCCGTATGAGGAGATCAATGTCATCGCGGACACGACGACGCGGATGTCCCGGAATATGAAGAAATATCTGGAGCGCATTGAGAAAGAAAAACAGATCCGGCAGGAGTTTTTCAGCAATGCATCGCATGAGTTGAAAACACCGATCACTTCGATCCGCGGTTATGTCGAGCTTTTGGAAAGCGGCATGGCACAGGATCCGGACACGGCACATGATTTTCTGGGACGCATAAAAAAAGAGGCAATGCGGATGACGAACCTGGTGGATGATATTTTGATGATCTCCCGTCTGGAATCGCGCGGTGCGAAAGCAGATATTGTGACAATCCGCACGGTGGAATTGCTGGAGGACAGCCTGTCTTCGATTGCCGCGCAGGCGGCGTCGCGCGGCATCACAGTCCATAAAGAGTGCGAGAATTTCACGATTCGTGCCGATCTGCGCCAGATGCAGGAGCTGTTTAACAATCTGTTGACAAACGCGGTCAAGTATAACAACGAGGGCGGCGAAATCTGGGTGCAGGTCAAGCACTGGGGCGCGGATATGATACTGACGGTCCGCGACATCGGCGTCGGCATCCCGGCGGAGAGCCAGAGCCGTATTTTTGAGCGGTTTTACCGGGTGGATAAAGGGCGCAGCCGCAAACAGGGCGGCACCGGGCTTGGTCTTTCGATCGTCAAGCATATCGTGAATTTTTATCATGGAAGCGTGAATGTAGAGTCGGAAGTCGGAAAAGGTTCAACGTTTACGGTAAAACTGCAGATCGCGGAAGCAAAATAAAAAAGAGTCAACCTAAATTCCCTATAAAATAGTGGAATTTTAGGTTGACTCTTTTTGGAGTTTGTAGTATGATTGCTTTAAAGCGTAACAGTTCAGCTCTTTAAAGTGAAAAATAAATCATGGTTTGATGCATAAGAGGAAAATCTGTTACATACGTTGAAAAGGTTCAGGAGGATGATATTATGAGAAAGACAAAGAAATTAGCAGCCCTGATGCTGGCTGGCGCGATGGCGGCATCCCTGGCAGCCTGCGGAGGACAGACAGCAAGTACGGACACGACAGCAGCGGAGTCCGCAGACGGAGAAGAAAGCAAAGAGGCAGAGCAGACAGCAGACGGCGAGACCTATAAGATTGGCGTATTACAGCTGACCCAGCATGTGGCACTGGATAAGACCAATGAGGGCTTCGTGGCAGCGCTGGACGATGCAGGCATCAAATACGAGATCGACCAGCAGAATGCAGCTGGCGAGCAGTCTGCATGCCAGACGATCGCAGAAAAACTGGTCAACGATAAAGATGATTTGATTTTTGCAATCGCAACCCCGGCAGCACAGGCAGTTGCAGGTGTGACGGATTCGATTCCGATTCTTGTCAGCGCTGTTACCGATCCGGCGGCTTCCGGTCTGGTAGAGAGCAACGAGGTTCCGGGCGGCAACGTATCGGGTACTTCTGATCTGACTCCGGTTAAAGAGCAGATTGATCTGATGCAGCAGATTATTCCAGATGTAAAAAAGGTCGGACTTCTGTATTGCAGCGCGGAGGCAAACTCCGTTCTTCAGATTGACATGGCGAAAGAAGCACTTGATACAGCTGGTATTGAGTATGAAGATTACACCGTTTCCAATTCCAATGAGATTCCTACCGTTGTAGAATCTATGGTTGGCAATGTAGACTGTGTATACACACCAACCGACAACATGATCGCAGCTGGTATGGCAACCGTAACGATGGTAACAAATGAGAATAAACTTCCGGTTATCTGCGGCGAGAAAGGCATGGTAGATGCAGGCGGTCTTGCTACTTACGGTATTGATTACTACCAGTTAGGCTACATGACCGGTGAGCAGGCCGTTAAAATCCTGACTGAGGGCGCCGATATTTCTAAGATGCCGATCGGTTATCTGGACGCTTCCAAGTGCGAGCTGAGTGTCAATGAAGAGACAGCAGAGACGCTGGGAATCGATGTATCTGGACTTGAGAAATAAAGAGTACCAGAAAGACCTAAACTTCAAATGAGATGGACTGTCAGATCAGAAGCATAAAATAAATATGCCGATCTGGCAGTCTTTACAGTTAATCAGATGAAGAAAATACGAAACACGGGGAGGTAAAAGATTGAGCGGTTTATTAGTATCCCTGCAGGGCGCGGTCGCACAGGGCGTTCTTTGGGGAATCATGGTATTGGGAGTTTATATTACATTCCGCCTGATGGATATCGCGGATATGACAGTAGACGGAAGCTTCGCGTTGGGCGCCTGCGTTTGTGCAGTCCTGGTAGTCAACAAAGGAGTAAATCCGGTGCTGGCACTTTTAGTTGCAGCGGCAGCCGGTGTCGTGGCTGGTGCGGTAACGGGTATTCTTCATACTGTATTTGAGATACCAGCGATTCTGGCAGGAATTCTGACTCAGATTTCCCTCTGGTCGATCAACCTCCGGATCATGGGAGGAAAGAGCAATCTGCCGCTTCTGAAAGTTAAGACACTTATCAGCGGGCTGGCTGCTTCCTTCGGGATGACCCAGGCACAGGCATCGATGATCGTTGGAATTGTGCTGGCGGTGGCGGCTATTCTGTTTCTTTACTGGTTCTTCGGAACCGAGATCGGAAGTGCGATGCGTGCAACTGGTAACAACGAGGATATGGTGCGCGCGCTGGGCGTGGACACCCGTATGACGAAGCTTTTATCCCTGATGGTCAGCAACGGTTTGGTCGCTCTCTCTGGCGCACTCGTCTGCCAGAGCCAGAAATATGGTGATGTTGGAAGTGGTACGGGTGCGATCGTCATTGGTCTGGCGGCGATCGTCATCGGCGAAGTCCTGATGGGACGATTGACCTCTTTCTATTGGAAACTGACCTCCGTGGTTGTCGGTTCGGTCATTTACTTTGTGATCCGTGCGGTTGTACTCCGCATGGGTATGGATGCAAACGACATGAAGCTGCTCTCTGCTGTCATTGTAGCACTGGCACTCTGTATTCCGGTAGCACTCGCTAAATACCGGCTGAGAAAAGATTATTCAGAAGGGGGGGAGGAGTAATGCTGACGATAACAAATGTAAAGAAAACTTTTAATAAAGGAACTGTTAATGAGAAAAAAGCCTTAAACGGTATCAACTTACACCTGGCACCGGGCGATTTCGTGACGATCATCGGCGGAAACGGTGCTGGAAAATCCACCATGTTAAATATGATCGCAGGCGTATATCCGATCGATTCCGGTAAAATCGAGATCGACGGCGTAAACATATCCAGAGAACCAGAATACAAACGCGCTAAATATATCGGCAGAGTCTTCCAGGATCCGATGCGCGGCACCGCCGCCAATATGGAGATACAGGAAAATCTTGCCATGGCACTGCGCCGCGGCAAATCCAGAGGACTCGGCTGGGGCATCAAAAAGAATGAAAAGGACTTCTACCGTGAGGCATTGGCACAGCTCGACCTGGGGCTTCAGACCCGTATGACCAGCAAAGTGGGCTTACTCTCCGGCGGACAGCGCCAGGCGCTCACCCTTCTGATGGCAACCCTCCAGAAGCCAAAGCTCCTTCTCTTAGACGAACACACCGCCGCCCTCGATCCTAAAACAGCCCGCAAAGTCCTCGATCTTACCGAAAAGATCGTAGACGAACAAAATCTGACCGCGCTTATGGTTACCCATAACATGAAAGATGCGATTCAGATCGGCAACCGTCTGATTATGATGCACGAAGGTCGGATTATCTACGATGTAGCAGGGGAAGAGAAGAAGAATCTGCAGGTAGAAGACCTGTTAGAGAGATTTGAAAAGGTAAGCGGAGAAGAATTTGCAAATGACCGTATGATGCTTGCCAAATAAGCAGGGGGTATAAGATTTGAAGGCTTTTATCAAAATCATTAACCTATAACAGACAAAAAATATACGGAATGAAAAGTGGGTCAACAAATTAAAAACCACGACTATAAGTGAGAAAGAATGCCCTCCGGCGGCGCGAGCGGTCGGAGGGCATTCTCCTCTCCCATATTTCCAACTAATTCCCCCTTTCACGACTTAACCGTTTATCTACAACTTAACACTTCTGTAATAATTCATTTATAGAAAATTCATTTTTTCCTCCACATCCTTCCTTGGCAATTCCCTACGAATATGATAAAATAAAAATTACGTTTAAGATATTAAGTCATAATTTCAAGAAAAATCAGGAGCGATCCATATGTTAGAAGAAGAAAATAAAAAAGAAACGCAGGAGTCAGAACAGGTGCCAGCGGCGGAGCGGATTCAAGAGCCGGAAGCAGTTCAGAGTCAGGAATCAGAGCCAGCTCAGGATCAGACACCAAATCCGGTCCGGGAATCCGCGGGACATTCGCGCAGGCGCCAGGGCGAAGATAAGAGTCAGAACCTTCGCTTCGGAGTGATAGCAGCAGGAGTGGTAATTGTTCTTGCAGTTGCAGCATTTGCAGGCAAGTCCCTGCTCAGCCGTCAGGCGGGAGCCGGAACTGCAAAGAATGGGGCGGCGACAGCATCAGAGCTTTCGAAGGACGAGGCATCCGAAGAGTCCAGAGCGGAGGAGATCAAAGAGAAAGAAGCAGTGGTAGCTTCCTATAAAAATCTGGGTATCGTGCAGGTGTCCGGTTATCTGAATATGCGTGAGACGGCGAGCACGGACGGCAACATCATCGGAAAGCTGATGGGCGACAGTGCGTGTGAGATCGTGGATGATTCAGCCGAAGGCTGGTATCAGGTCGAATCTGGCGGTATTTCCGGTTATATCAGCTCAGAGTTTGTTCTGACCGGGGATGAGGCGAAGAAAAAAGCGTTGGAACTGGTTGAAAAGCGGGCGCTCATCACGGCAGATTCCCTGAACATCCGAAAAGAGCCGAACACGGAGTCTGAGGTTGTCGGTCAGGCATTGAAAAATGAGCGCTATGTGGTCGAGGGTGAGCCGGAGAATGGCTGGATTCAGATTTCGAGCGGTTATATTTCTACGGATTATGCGGAGATCAAATACGCACTCAATGAGGCGCGGAAGCTGGATATGCGTGCGATGGTGCTGAATTTATACAAAAATCTGGGTATTTCCAGTGTGGATAATTACTTGAATGTGCGCGATCAGCCAAGTGAGGATGGCAATATCATCGGTAAGATGACGAGCAAGTCTGCCGGAGAGATTCTGGAGACGAGCGAGGACGGCGGCTGGTATAAGATCCAGTCGGGTCCCGTCACTGGATATGTGAAGGCGGAGTATATCCTGACAGGAGATGCGGCGAAGCAGGAGGCGATGGAGGTTGCAGAACTGATGGCGATCGTTTCAACCGACCGCCTGAATGCCCGCACGGAGCCGAGCACGGATGCGCCGATCTGGACGCAGATCTCTAACAATGAGCGTTACGACGTTATAAGCCAGCAGGATGGCTGGGTCGAGATTGCGCTCGATACGACGAGTGCGTATGTGGCGACTGATTTCGTAGATGTGCGTTATGCATTGCCGGAGGCGATCCCATTTACCCCATTAAAAGAAAAGGAATCCTTGCGGACCCAGATTGTCAACTATGCGCTTCAGTTTGTCGGAAACCGTTATGTCTGGGGCGGTAATGACCCGCATTCGGGTGTGGACTGTTCTGGTTTTACAAAGTATGTATACAGCCATGTGGCGGGCGTGTCCCTGCCGCGGGTGTCCCGGGAACAGGCGCGGACGGGTACGAAGATTGATTCTTCGAAGATGCGTCCGGGCGATCTGATTTTCTATACGAATCGCAAGGGAACGGTCAACCATGTGGCGATGTACATTGGCAATGGTCAGATCGTCCATGCGGCGAGCCGGAGAAGCGGCATCAAGATTTCTACCTGGAATTACCGGAATCCGTACCGGATTGTCAATATGCTGGGAGACTGATAGGGAGAGGATAAGATGGAAGAGCAAAAGACAGAAGATTATAAAGAACGCCTGCAGAAAGCACGTCAGAGACGAAATGGCAAAGATCCGATGCACTGGTTCATGATCGGGGGCTGTGCTGTCATTGTGGTGCTGGCTCTGGTTATCATCGTGAAGCTGGCACAGGGCGGCACGTTCGGAGGTTCTGGAAACGCCCGGGTGGCATCGGCATCCGAGGCAGAGGCGCAGGAAACCGTGATCGGAGAGACGCTGCCGGAGGATGAGGAACAGGCAAAAGAGGACGAAGAAAAGAAAAATGTAGTCGAGTCCTACCAGAATCTGGGTATTGTGGATGTATCTGGTTATCTTAATATGCGTGAGAGCGCCAGCACGACCTCCGATGTCATCGGCAAGCTGATGGGCGGCAGTGCGTGCGAGATTCTGGACGATTCGCAGGAAGGCTGGTATCAGGTATCTTCCGGCGGTCTGGAGGGCTACATCAGTTCAGAATTTGTACAGACCGGCGAGGCGGCAAAAACAGAGGCATTTGAGCTGGTCAAGAAGATGGCGGTCATCACGACTGACAAGCTGAATATCCGGAGTGAGCCGAGTGAGGACGCGCAGGTGCTGGAACAGGCGCTGAAAAATGAGCGTTATTCCATTGTCAGCGAGCAGGACGGCTGGATTCAGATCAGCGGGGGCTATATTTCAGCGGATTATGTGGATGTGCGCTATGCGTTAAATGAAGCGCGTAAGCTGGATCTGCGGACGATGGTTCTCAATATGTATGACAATCTGGGTATTTCCAATGTCAATAACTACTTAAATATCCGCGTGGAGCCGAAGGAGGATGCGAAGATCATCGGTAAGATGACGAGCAAGTCCGGTGGTGAGATTCTGGAAACGACCGAGGATGGCGGCTGGTATAAGATCAAGTCCGGTCCGGTTACCGGCTATGTTAAATCCGAATTTATTCTGACTGGAGATGCGGCGAAGCAGGAGGCACTGCAGGTTGCACAGCTGATGGCGATCGTATCAACTGACCGTCTGAATGCCCGTACGGAGCCGAACACGGACGCGCCGATCTGGACGCAGATTTCCAACAGCGAGCGGTATTCGGTTATGAGCCAGCAGGATGGCTGGGTGCAGATTGCACTGGATGAGACGAGTGCCTATGTAGCAACTGAATTTGTCGATGTCCGGTATGCGTTAAATGAGGCGATCGAGTTTACACCGGTTGAGGAGACACCGGAGCCTGAGACCAAGGCGGCGAGCAGCAAGGGAGGCTCTGGAAGCAAGAGCAGCAGTAACGGTGGTTCTGGCAGCCAGAAAGCATCTTCAAGCGGCTCCTCCAAGCGTGCGCAGATCGCAAACTACGCGACTCAGTTCCTTGGAAATCCGTATGTATGGGGCGGTACCAGCTTGACAAATGGTACGGATTGTTCTGGATTTACGATGTCGGTTATGGCACACTTCGGCGTCGGTCTGCCGCATCATTCGGGTTCCCAGGCGGGAGCAGGAAGAAGTATCAGTTCTTCCCAGATGCGTCCGGGTGATCTGATCTTCTACACAAACAGCGGTGGAACGATCAACCATGTAGCACTCTATATCGGCGGCGGGCGCGTGTGCCATGCGTCGAATGCAAGGGATGGTATCAAGATTTCCACCTGGAATTACCGTACCCCGGCGAAGATCGTCAATGTACTGGGCGATTAATTCCATGGAAAGTCAATAAAAAATATTTGAAAGAGAGCAGGGAGAAAAGGCAGCTTTTCCCAGCTCTCTTTTTTCTGTTTCATAGGAAATTGTGTCCTATGAAATAAAAAACGCTCCGCGAGGATGCGCACTCGCGCGAAGCAGAAACATGTCGCAAGTGACCGCGCGAGACGCCCGAATGTGCCAAGGCACATCCTTGTTTGTATAAAAAGCGGTTTCAGTGAATAAAGATAATAGGAAGACAGAATACTAAGGATGAATTAGGCAGTTGAGAAAAAACATTGAATCCGCGTGTAAGGTAGAAAGAGCGCAGAAAAGAGGAAAATATGATTCGGGCAAATCGTGAAAACAGGGAATGGGAAAATGAAGCGTGGGACAAGCAGACAGATAAGGCGGGAGAAAGCCGGGAACAGGCGCAGGAGGATCCGATTCAGAAGCGTGAAAATGGACAGACGGATATTACGGGAAAGAATGGCAATCACATTGAATTAATCTCGATCATCGGAGAGATAGAGGGACATGAAAATTTGTCCGGCAATACGAAAACGACGAAATATGAGCATATTCTGCCTAAGCTGGCGGAGATCGAGGAGAGCGGTGAGACGGAGGGAGTTTTAGTCCTGATTAACACGGTGGGCGGCGATGTAAGCTGTGGACTGGCACTGGCGGAGATGATTGCTTCGCTCAGCAAACCGACCGTTTCACTGGTCATCGGGGACAGCCATTCGATCGGTGTGCCGCTCGCAGTGGCGGTCGATCACTCTTTTATTGTCCCGACCGGGACGATGATGGTACATCCGGTACGGATGACGGGGATGGTGATCGGTGCCGTGCAGACGTATGATTATTTTGAAATGATTCAGGATCGTATTTTAAGCTTTGTGTCCGGACACAGTCAGATCTCCTATGAGCGCCTCCGGAGCCTGATGCTCAATACGGAGATGATGACAAAAGATCTGGGAACGGTCCTGGTTGGCGAGGAGGCGGTCCAGGAGGGACTGATCGATGAATGCGGCGGGATCCGGGAAGCGCTTGCATGGCTGAACCGGGCGATCGATGGGAAGAAACAGGAAATAGATAAACACGACCGGATGACGAAGACGGATTTTAGTGAAAATCTGAAAAGGAGATAGAACATACGTGCGAAAATTTTAGGAAAGCGTTGCTTTTTTCCCTGAATTTGGGTATACTGAATGAGATAATAAGAATGTAAAATGAGAAAAGCAGTCTGCGGGAGGCTGTATTTTGTGAAACAGGAGGAACCGCAGATACATGGGAAATATTGGAGGCATGAGACAGGTGGCAGATACAAGCAGGAAAAGACAGAGTACAGAGCGTGCCGGGGAGACAGCTGGGACAGAGAAAAAAGCCGGGCGATCCAGAAAGTCCCCTGCGGCGAAGAAAGCGGAGGAGACGCTGAACGAGAAAAAGAGTAGGGGGAAGAAGAAAGCTTCGTCCGGAAAAGGCACCGTGAAAGGAACAGGAAGCCGAAGCCGCGCCAGCCAGGCGCCGGAGCCGGTGGAGAAAAGTGGTACAGGGGCATTTATGGGAACGGAAGTGGCGATTATTGTATCATTTGCAATATCGGTACTTTTGTTTTTGAGCAATTTCGGGCTTTGCGGCTTTGTCGGAAGTTTTCTGCGATCAACTCTGCTTGGCGTATTCGGCGTGATGGGGTATCTGGTGCCATTCCTTTTATTTATGGGAACTTGTTTTTATCTTTCAAACCGGGGCAACCAGAAAGCCGTAGCCAAGTTGGTGGCGGTTGGCGAGGTGCTTCTGGCATTTTGCGGACTTTCCCAGCTTCTCATGGGAGGCGGTCAGCATCTGGACTGGAATCTGGGCGATTATTACGCGCAGGCAGGTGGAGGCGGCTTTATCGGTGGCATTCTGATGCTGCTGTTGTGCGGAACAGTGGGAACGATCGGAGCAGTTCTGATTCTGTTGGTGCTTTTGGCACTCGGTGCCGTGTGCATTACGGAGCGTTCCCTGGTAAACTTCGTTAAACAGGGCAGCGGAAGGGCGTATGAGTATGCGAAAGAAGATATGAGCCGCCGCCGTGAGATACATGAGGAGAAAAAGGAAGAAAAACGCCGTCTGCGGGAGGAGCAGCGGGTCCGTGGCGTTGATCTCGAGGGCGCCAAGCTGACCGAGCTGCCAGTGATGCGGAATTTCTCGGAAGGAGTCCCGGAGGGAACCGTGCTGGGACCGGAGGATGCACCGGAGGAATTCCGTGAGATGCATGGAAGGCAGGAAAACTTGCAGGATGAGGCCGCGGCTTATGATGATTGGACCGATGTTCCGGCAGAGGGAAAAAATCTGGCACAGGATTCCAGACAGGGAGTAGAGAAGGAGAATCCGGCAGATGTATTTCGCGGGCAGATATTCCACGGTGACGGAGCGGTAGAACCAGAACCGATGGAGTATGAAGAAGAGCCGGTGGAGCATGAAGAAGAGCCGGTGGAATCGGAGCAGGATACATATGCATACGCTGGTTCAGAATCCCAGTTTCAGGAAGAATCGGAGCGCGAGACGGCGCGGGCAGTAAGGGAGACAGAATTTGCAGAGGAGCCTGCAGAGACAGAGGACAGTGCGAGCGACCAGCTCCTGAAACGCCTGTATGTACGCCGTGATACCCGGACGATGGAAGAATTTGCCGGCAGCGAGAGCCGGAAAGGTCCAGGCTATTATCCGGTAGAGACACGGGAGAAACCGGCTGCGGAGGCGGCGTCCGGTTTGACCGCAGAGGAGGTTCATACAGATTTAGGGCATCAGGATGTCTTTGAGCCATCGGAAAACGAGTGGGAAACCGTTTCGATGGGGAATGAGGATGAATGGAACGAACCTATATCTGGGGAAACGGATTCCGAACCAATCGATGGCTATTATAAGACGCTGGAATCAGAGCGGGGCGAGACAAAGGGCAGTTTCTTTGTCCCGGAGGATTCCAAAACGGTCGTGACCGCATCCGGAAAGGTGATCGAGACAGATACAGAGGCAATACAGAAAAAACTGGAGCAGAAACGGGAAGAACGAAAAGCACTTCCAGTTGAGGAACTGACGGTTCCAGAGCAGATCGAGCGCAAGGAAGAGGAAGAAAAGAAGATCCAGAAAGAATACATATTCCCGCCATTGACACTTTTAAAACGCGGCACGGGACAGACCGATTTCTCGGATCAGGAGTACCGGGAGACAGCGATCAAGCTGCAGCAGACGCTCCAGAACTTCGGCGTGGGCGTGACGGTTACAAACATCAGCTGTGGACCGACGGTTACCCGCTATGAACTTCACCCGGAGCAGGGTGTCAAGGTCAGCAAGATTGTAGCGCTGGCGGATGATATCAAGTTAAATCTGGCAGCGGCGGACATCCGTATCGAGGCACCGATTCCTGGCAAGGCGGCGGTCGGTATCGAGGTTCCGAACAAGGAGAACCATGTGGTTCTGCTGCGCGATCTGCTGGAGTCAGAGGCATTTAAGAAATATCCGTCCCGGCTGGCATTCGCGGTCGGAAAAGATATCGCAGGTCAGACGGTTGTCAGCGACATTGCGAAGATGCCGCATCTTCTGATCGCGGGTGCGACCGGATCGGGTAAATCAGTCTGCATCAATACGCTGATCATGAGTGTGATTTATAAAGCGAAGCCGAGCGAGGTCAAGCTCATCATGATCGACCCCAAGGTGGTTGAGTTAAGTGTATACAACGGTATTCCGCATCTTCTGATTCCGGTTGTGACCGACCCGAAAAAGGCGTCCGGCGCCCTCAACTGGGCGGTGGCAGAGATGACCGACCGTTACCAGAAGTTTGCAAAATACGGCGTGCGCGATCTTAAGGGTTTCAATGCCAAGGTTGAGTCGATCGCGGATATCGACGATCCGAAGAAACCGGAGAAACTGCCGCAGATCATCATTATCGTGGATGAGCTTGCCGATCTGATGATGGTTGCGCCGGGCGAAGTAGAAGATTCGATCTGTCGTCTGGCACAGCTGGCGCGTGCAGCGGGCATTCATCTGGTGATTGCGACGCAGCGACCATCGGTCAATGTCATCACCGGTGTGATCAAGGCAAATATTCCGTCGAGAATTGCTTTTTCTGTCTCTTCCGGAGTGGATTCCCGTACCATTATTGATATGAACGGCGCGGAGAAACTGCTCGGAAAGGGCGATATGCTGTTCTATCCGTCGGGCTATCAGAAACCGCAGCGTGTACAGGGCGCGTTTGTGTCCGACAATGAGGTTTCGGATGTGGTCGGATTTTTGAAACAGGAGGGGCTGACCGCAGAGTACAGCGCCGAGGTTGAGTCCAAGATCCGTTCGACGGCGATGGATGCGGGCTTTGGCGGCGGTGAGCGCGATGCCTATTTTGCACAGGCAGGTAAATTTATTATTGAGAAAGACAAAGCATCCATCGGCATGCTGCAGCGTATGTTTAAGATTGGCTTCAACCGTGCCGCGCGTATCATGGATCAGCTTGCAGATGCAGGCGTGGTCGGTGAGGAAGAAGGCACGAAGCCGCGTAAGGTGCTGATGAGCATGGAGCAGTTTGAAAACATGATGGAAGAAGGATATTAAAAAGCGGAATCATTATAAAATATCAAAATCAGGAGGTATCCTATGAAGCTTAAAAGTTGGCTGAAAGAATTGCCGTATACATTATTGCAGGGCAGCCTGGAGACGGAGGTTGACGAGGTGGTCTACGATTCAAGAAAGGCGGCGCCGGGGACGGTGTTTGTGTGTATGCGCGGAGCAAACGTCGATTCGCATACCTTTATCCCGGATGTGGTTGAAAAGGGCGCGCCGGTTCTGGTGGTCGAGCATCCGGTTGAGGCGCCTGAGAACGTGACGGTCATTCAAGTGGAGAATGGACGGAACGCGCTATCGCTTCTTTCGGCGGCACGTTTTGATTATCCGGCGCGGAAGATGACGGCGATCGGTGTGACCGGAACGAAGGGAAAGACGACTACCACTTATATGATCAAGGCGATTCTGGAGGCAGCCGGACAGAAGACGGGTCTCATCGGAACGAACGGCGCTGTGATCGGTGAGAATCATTATCCGACCAAAAATACGACGCCGGAATCCTACATTTTGCAAGAATATTTTGCAAAAATGGTGGAAGCGGGCTGCCGTTACATCGTGATGGAGGTTTCTTCCCAAAGCTACCTGATGCACCGGGTAGACGGACTTTTCTTTGATTATGGAATTTTCCTGAATATTTCCAATGATCATATTGGCCCGAATGAACATGCAAGTTTTGAAGAATATCTTTACTACAAAAAGCAGCTTTTGAAGAACTGCCGGACAGCGCTCGTCAACCGCGATGATCCGCACTTTGATGCGATCGTAGAAGGGGCGACAGCAGAGATCCTGACCTTTTCATTGGAACAGGCGGCTGATTTTACAGCGGATGACATTCACTATGTACGCGAACATGATTTCGTGGGCGTTGAATTTCAGACGCATGGACGATATGAGCACGATCTGCGCGTCGGCATTCCGGGCAAATTTAACGTGGACAATGCGCTGGCGGCAGCGGGCGTGTGCAGCTTCTTTGATCTGCCGAAGGAGAAAGTCTGCCATGCGCTGGAACATATCCAGGTCGATGGACGGATGGAGATTGTATATAAATCAGCAAAGTGCACCGTGATCGTTGACTACGCCCACAATGCGGTCAGCATGGAAAGTCTTCTTCTGACGCTGCGCGACTACAAGCCGAAGCGTCTCGTCTGCGTCTTCGGATGCGGCGGCAACCGGGCGCGCGATCGCCGGTACTCGATGGGAGAGATTGGCGGAAAGCTGGCAGATCTGTCGATCATCACGGCGGATAATTCCCGCTTTGAGAAAGTGGAAGATATTCTGGCAGATATCAAGGTCGGACTTGCAAAAACCGACGGCAAATACGTTGAAATCCCGGATCGCCGCGAAGCGATTGAGTACAGCTTGTCCCATGCGGAAGATGGCGATATCATCGCGATCATCGGAAAAGGGCATGAGGATTATCAGGAGATCGAGGGCGTGCGCTATCATTTCCTTGACCGGGAAGTAGTGCAGGAGACGGTGAAGAAGCTGCATATGTAATCAATTTGGAGGCAAAATATGGATCATATTACAGTCAGACATATCGTGGAAGCAGTGTCGGGAACACTGCTCTGCGGAGATGCAGATACGGAGTTAAAACACATCAGCATTGATTCCCGGAGTATGCGCGGGGCGGATCTGTTTGTTCCGCTGATCGGGGAGAAATCAGACGCGCATCGTTTCCTGGTTCAGGCGATGGACAATGGGGCGGCAGCCGCACTGACTTCGGAGCATGAGGCGGCACCGGAGGGCTTTCACGGCGCGCTGATCCAGGTGAAAGATACGAAACTGGCATTGCAGACGATCGGGCGCTGCCTGCGGGCACGTCTTTCTATCCCGTTAGTTGGTATCACCGGCAGCGTGGGAAAGACGACGACGCGCGAAATGGTGGCGGCGGCGCTTTCAGCGAAATATAAGACGTTCAAGACACCGGCAAACCACAACAGCCAGATCGGTGTGCCACTCACGATCTCGGAGATTTCTGAGAATGATGAGATCGGCGTGCTGGAACTGGGAATGAGTGAGCCGGGCGAGATGGCGGTGATCGCGGAGATTGCGGCGGTGGATTCGGCAGTCATGACGAATATCGGTGTGACGCATATTGAGAATCTGGGCTCCCGCGAGAATATCTTAAAAGAAAAGCTGCATATCCAGGACGGTATGAAGGCAGGAGGAATCCTGTTTGTAAATGGAGATAATGATATGCTTTCCAACGTGCATGCAAAAGCAGGCTGCCATACCGTCCGTTATGGACTTGGAGCAGATAACGACTACCGCGCCGAGGATCTTTCATATCCGGATGGATTTCCGTCCTTTACGATGGTACACGGCGAGGTGCGCGTCCCGGTGAAGCTGACTGTTATGGGCGAGCACAATGTCATGAATGCGCTGGCTGCCCTGGCGGTTGCGGATGCCTACGGTGTGCCGCTTGCCGATGCAGCGGAAAAGCTGCTTGAATTTGGCGGGTTCAAGAACCGTCAGCAGATTTATCATAAAAATGGTTATACGATCGTGGACGATACCTACAATGCAAGCCCGGATTCGATGAAAGCGGCGATAGGTGTGCTTTCTTCCCTGCCGGCAGGACGCAGAATTGCGGTTCTGGCGGATATGAAGGAACTGGGAGAGAATACGATTCAGTTCCACCGTGAAGTTGGTGCGTTTCTGGCGGAAAAACCGGTCGATATCCTGGTTGTATATGGAGAACTGGCGCAGGAGATCGCCGAGGGAGCAAAGAAAGTCAAACCGGATCTGCATGTCGTTTCGTTTGAAGAGGACGAAAAAGAAGATATGCTTGACTGGCTGGATGCACAGATCGGTGAGGGAGATGCAGTCCTGTTCAAGGGTTCCAACAGTATGAAGCTGGGGGAGACGGCAGCGAGGTTTATCTCAGTCGAGAAGACTCCCACCTCTTCAGGTGGTGAATAATAGCAAGTTTGTCTCAGTGGGAGTCCATTCTCCGACTGAGATAAACGCTCCGCGAGGATGCG